>OHAD01000739.1_pt1 | contig 35953 bp, 27 predicted proteins | sample 1577011 | NCBI WGS metagenome assembly OHAD01 (sample SAMEA3541510, study PRJEB24748) | human gut metagenome | biome: human gut; feature: human-associated habitat; material: faeces | place: China | collected 2012 | reverse complement strand
AATAAAGTGTATTTGGTAAAAGTAAATTCCATATCATGGTGGAATTTACTTTTGCAAGTAACAAATTTCTAAAGTATATCCTAAAAAGTAATATTTTATGCCAGATTTATGTGATATAATAAGTAAAGTGTAAATAATGCATATTGAATACAAGAGTAAGAGAAGATATAGGCAGTAGGCTTAAGGCCTATTAGGAGTGGTGATATGGAAAGTATTAGACTAAAGGCTATGGGTAAGATTAACCTATCCATAGATATAAAGGGTATATTAGATGATGGATATCACGATGTAGAGATGGTCATGCAGTCTGTGAATTTATCTGACAAACTATTAATTAGGAAGTCAGAAGAAGGTTTTTCTATGAAGTGTTCCAATGCAGACGTACCCGTCGGCAAAAAGAATATAATATACAAGACTTGGATGATAATGAAGAATAAATATAAGATAGACGGTGGAATAGAAGTTTTTCTGGAAAAAAATATTCCCATTGCTGCTGGTATGGCAGGAGGAAGTGCTAATTCAGCAGCCATTTTCGTTGGTATAAACAAGCTATTTGAATTGGGATTGGACGATGAAAACTTGATAGATTTATCCAAAGAACTAGGTTCAGATATAGCCTTTTGTATCAAGGGAGGTACCTATTTAGCTACTGGAAGAGGTACTGACCTAGTAAAGTTGGATGATTTAGATTTTGATATAGAAGTACTGGTATGTAGACCAAATGTATTTGTATCTACCAAGAAGGTCTATAAAAAATTTGATACTATGTATGAGAAAAACAATAATATCGAAAGGCCCGACAATCAAAACCTAATCAGAGCTATTAAGGACAAGAATATGGATGACTTGGTGGCTAGTATGTGTAATGTGCTAGAACCAGTTACAAGACAGGGCTGCTCAGATATAGCTAGGATAGAAAAAATAATGTTGCAAGAGGGAGCAGACAAGGCCATGATGAGTGGTAGTGGGCCAACTGTATTTGCCTTTTTTAGCGATAAGAAAAAGGCGAAAAAGTGTGCGAATATACTAAGGAAACAATATTTACAGACCCACTTGACATCTATATCAAACAAGGGGGTAGATATATATGGGAATAAGTAAACTAAATTTGGATAATTACAAGCCTCTAAGAGAGGTTGTTTTTGAAAATATGAGAAAAGCCATTATAGAGGGAGTCTTAAAGCCTGGAGAGAGGTTGATGGAGATTCAATTGGCTGACCAGCTAGGCGTGAGTAGGACTCCGGTTAGAGAAGCTATAAGGATGTTAGAGTTAGAAGGTTTAGTCGTCATGCTACCTAGAAAGGGCGCCTATGTAGCTAATATAAGTAAAAAGGATTTACTAGATATTCTAGAGGTAAGGGTAGGCCTAGAAGGGCTTGCTGCCTATTGCGCTGCAGAGAGGATGACTGAAGACGATATAAAGAGGCTGGAAATAATATCAAAAGATATAGAAGATGCTGTCTACAAGAATGATGTAGATACCATGTTGGTCAAGGACGAAGAGTTTCATACCTTAATCTTTCAGGCGACTGGCAACAAGAGGCTTATAAATATGATGATTAATATATGGGAGACTGTGTATAGGTTTAGGCTTATGTATATGTCTGACTATAGCTCTGCTGTTAATATAGTGGACGAGCATAAAAAGATAATAGAAGCTTTTAAGAAAGGAAGGGCTAATCTTGCAGAGAAGCTGGCCAAGGAACATATTGAGCTAGCCCAGCAATTTATGATAGAAAAGCTGATGCAAGACGACAGGGTGTAGCATATGGATAATAGGGCGATAGGGGTGTTTGACTCTGGACTAGGGGGTCTGACAGTCCTTAAAGAAATAAATAAATATCTGCCAAATGAGGATACTATATACTTTGGTGATACAGCTAGGGTGCCATATGGATCTAGGTCTAAGGAAACTATCATTAAGTATACATTTCAGGCTATAAATTTTTTGGCGACTCAAAATGTTAAGGCTATTGTAATTGCATGCAATACAGCATCTGCAAGGGCCTTGCTAGAAGCTAGAGACAAGTATGATATACCAATTATGGGCGTTATAGAAGCAGGAGCCAAGACGGCGGTATATTCAACTAGGAACAAGGTAGTAGGGGTAATAGGTACAGCTGCTACAGTCAGCTCCAAGGCCTACAACAAGGCCATAAAATCTAAGGACAGTGGTATAAGGGTAATAGGCAAGGCATGTCCTATGTTTGTCCCATTGGTTGAAGAGGGTTGGGCCAACAAGGAAATATCTACTATGGCGGCCCATATGTACTTGGATTCCCTAGTGGAAAAGGGGATAGACTCTCTAGTATTGGGATGTACCCACTATCCTATCCTAAAGAGGACTATTGGAGAAGTAGTAGGCAAGGATGTCAAGCTCATAAATCCAGCAAAAGAGACTGCCCTAGATTTAAAGGATGTCCTAGAGAAGAGAGATATGATGAATGACTCCGAACAGAAGGGTTCATGTAAGTATTTTGTATCAGATATAAATGAGCAATTTTCAAAGGTAGCATCTGAATTTTTGAAGAGGAAGATAAAGAATGAAAACATCGAAAAGGTAGAGATACATAGGTATTAGAGGCTGGAATGAGGTGAAGATGTGAAGGTAAAACTCAAGATAAAAACATCCCAGTATTTAGACGGAAGTGATTTTCAGACAATAGAGAGCTATTATAAGGGTGAACAGATAGAAAAAAATGGAAATATATACATAACTTTTTCAGAATTTGATATGTCAAAGGACAAGTCAAGTACCATAAAAATTTCTGATAAGGAAGTTCTCCTACTCAAATCTGGAGAGATTACAAGTAAGATGAAGTTCAGAGAGGACAAGGACTTTCAGTCCAAGTACAGGACTCCATATGGTGTGTTTGATATGAATCTCCATACATACAAGATATCAAAGAGAATATCAGACCAAGAGCTCAAGTTAAATCTTGATTACAAGATATCTATAAAGGGGCTGATGAATGCCAACAATAGGTTGGAGATGAAGGTAGTTCCGGGGGTGTAGTATGGTGTACGATAGAATGAAAAAGACGGTACTAGACCACCAGCTAATCCAAGAAGGTGATGGTATAGTAGTGGGCCTATCAGGTGGTCCTGACTCAGTCTGCCTCTTGCACACCCTGTACAGATTGTCAAAGGAAATAAGGATCAAGATATATGCTGTCCACCTAAATCACATGATTAGGGGCTTGGATGCATTTTTGGATTCCTTGTATGTAATGAAGCTATGTCAGAGCCTATATATACCCTGCTTTGTCAGGGCCATTGACGTACCAAAGTATTGCCAGGATAATAAGCTAGGCCTAGAAGATGGGGCAAGAAGGCTGAGGTACCAGATATTTTCAGAAGTTAGAGATAGGATGGGAGCCAACAAGATAGCCATTGGCCACAACAAGAATGACCAGGCCGAAACAATCCTAATGAGGATAATGAGAGGTACTGGCTTACAAGGTTTGAGAGGAATAGAATACAAGAGAAGGGATGGCGTTATTAGGCCTATATTGGACCTTGATAGGGAGTCGATAGAGGCCTATTGCTTGGAACACAAGCTTCTTCCAAGGATAGATGCGACCAATCTAGAGGCCATATATTCAAGGAACAAGATAAGGTTGAAAATTTTGCCTTATATGAAGTCAGAATTTAATGACAATATTATAGATAGTATCGTTAGGATGGGGGATAGCCTGAGGTCAGACAGCGACTATATAAATTCACAGGTAGATAAGATTGCAGAGTATGCAGTCAAGACCTACAGTGATGGCTCCTATATCTTTGTTGACTATATAAAGGACAGCCATCCAGCAATCAAGAACAGACTGATAATAGGGGCAATTAGGAGCTTGCTTGGAAATGTTACATCTATAGAGAAAAAGCATATAGATGAGGTGCTAGAGTTGATGCCTAGTGACAAACGATACAAGAAATTGGATTTACCAAAAGGCCTACATGCCTATAGATTTGCCGACTATATACTAATTAGTCAGAAGGAAATCAAGATAGAGGATGTAGAATACGACTACAAAATTAATCTAGGAACTGACCAATACATAGAGGAAATTAACAAGACCTTGAGTACAAGGTTGATTAATCAAAATGATTTTGATAGGAATAGTTTTAAAAATGGAAAGCAATACCTTGATTTTGACAAAATAAAGGGCCATATTAGATTGAGAAATCGTCGCCAAGGTGATAAAATAAGGTTATTGGGGGGAACAAAGAAGGTCAAGGACCTCTTTATAGGGCTAAAGGTGCCTAGGGAGGAAAGATCTTTTGTGCCACTAGTAGTAAATAATGATACAATTGTGTCCATATATGGGTATAGGATAAATGTGGACTATAAGGTAGATGAAAACACCAAGAGGATATTGGAGATATCGATAGACTAGTTGGGTGTAATTATGAAGGAGGTAAGATTTGAAGAGAGCGTTAAGAGGGGCAGGCTTGTACCTAATCCTGCTGTTGGTTATAGTCTTTGGTGTTCGATATGGTACGAATCAGTCGGCCGATGTCAAGAACATGGAATTTTCCAAGGTCTATAAGGAGTTGAAGGCAGGTAATATAAAGAGCCTGCATATAATTGATGAAACAGGAATAGAAGGAACTATAAAAAATTCAAATATAAAGTTTAAGTCCTATATACCAAAAGAGGTTAGGAGCGAGCAACTATCCAAGGACCTATTAAATGGTGTCCAAAAGAACAAGTTGGTTCTTGGTGCAGAGTCAAAGCCAAAGACACCTTGGATAGTTGAAATGATACCAACACTACTATTATTGGTATTTATGGTTGTAGCCTTCTTCGTACTGATGAACCAGAGTCAGGGCGGTGGAGGAGGAAGAATGATGAATTTCTCCAAGTCCAAGGCCAAGCTTCATAAGGGAGACGACAAGTTAAAGGTAGTCTTTGATGATGTAGCAGGTCTAAACGAAGAAAAAGATGAGCTACAAGAGGTGGTAGACTTCTTGAAAAATCCTAAGAAGTATATGGACCTAGGTGCCAGAATACCTAAGGGTATCCTTATGGTAGGGCCTCCAGGTACAGGTAAGACCTACCTATCAAAGGCAGTTGCTGGAGAGGCAGGAGTACCGTTTTTCAGTATCAGTGGTTCTGACTTCGTAGAGATGTTTGTCGGTGTCGGTGCATCAAGAGTTAGAGACCTATTTGAGCAGGCTAAAAAAGAATCTCCAGCCATAGTATTTATAGACGAAATAGATGCTGTTGGTAGAAAGAGAGGGGCAGGCCTAGGTGGAGGTCATGACGAAAGAGAACAGACCCTAAACCAGCTACTAGTAGAGATGGATGGATTTGGTGTAAATCAGGGTATAATCATTATGGCGGCTACAAATAGGCCGGACATACTAGACCCAGCCCTACTAAGACCAGGTAGGTTTGACAGGCAGGTAGTAGTAGGTAGGCCAGATGTCAAGGGCAGAGAGGAAATCTTCAAGGTTCACTCTAAAAAGAAGCCTCTAGCAGATGATGTAGACCTATCAGTACTAGCCAAGTCAACAGCTGGATTTACACCTGCAGATATAGAAAATATAATGAATGAGGCAGCAATTTTGACTGCTAGAAATAAAAAGGACAAGATATCTATGGAAATCATAGAAGAGGCTATCACTAAGACGGTTGTCGGTGTAGCCAAGAAGTCTAGGATAATCAGTGAAAAGGAAAGAATATTGACAGCCTACCATGAAGGTGGTCATGCAGTATGTGCCCATATATTAGACCTAATGGACCCAGTCCACCAGGTGACAATCATACCAAGGGGTATGGCAGGTGGTTTCACTATGCAGCTACCTACAGAAGATAAGTACTATGCCACAAAGGGTGAAATGCTACAGGAATTGATAGTGTTATTGGCTGGTAGAGTATCAGAAGAAATCAACCTAGATGATATATCTACAGGTGCCTCAAACGACCTAGAAAGGGTCACTAGCCTAGCTAGGAGTATGGTATGAGTAGCAAGTTGGGTCCACTGACATTTGACTCAAATGATGAAGTCTTCCTAGGAAATAGCATAGGACACTCTAGACAATACTCTGAGGAGGTTGCCTCTGAGATAGATACAGAGGTCAGAAAAATAGTGGCAGATGCCTATGAAAAGACTAGAGAAATCCTAAAGGCAAACCAGGATAGACTAGATTATATAGCCAAGGCCCTAATAGAGTATGAGACTCTAAATGACAAGCAGTTTGAAGAAGCCTTTGAAATGAAACTAGCACTTGAGCTAGAGGAAGAAGTTGACAAAGTTTCGGCTACTGATGGCTCTGAAACTGCTACTAGTATAGACAATACTGAAGAAAATTAATAAATAACTTTAAAGAGGCAGCTTATTATATGGCAGGCCTCTTTTTTCTAGTATGTAAAATTTATTTGAATTTTTTGATAAATTATTTATTCTTTTCTCAGACATGATATAATAAAAGTGTAGGATAACTATGAATTAATTTTAAACGGAGGTTTGATATTATGAGTAATAAGGCGAGAGTGAGTGAATTTTTAGGCAAGGCAGGCGTATTTTATTTGAGTACAGTAGATGGTGACAAGCCAAAGTGTAGGCCACTTGGATTCCAGATGCTAGTGGATGATGAAATATATTTTTGCGTAGGAGATTTCAAGGCAGTATACAAGCAGATGCAGGCTAATCCATACGTAGAGGTATGTGCTACAGTAGAAACAGACTTTATCCGTTACTTTGGTAAGGCAGTATTTGTAGAGTCAGCAGACCTAGAAGCCAAGGCATTTGAAGCACTCCCAATGTTGAAGCAGCTGTACAATGAAAAGACTGGATTCAAGATGATGATATTCAAATTGGATGAAGCAGTAGCTGAATTTAGGTCAATGATGAAGGTTGAAGAAAGAATAGAGTTTTAGTATTTTCGATTTTATATGATCAGTTGAAACATATGGGGAAATGTAAATAGGTTCTTGCTAGTAACTTGGATTAGAATTAGTAATTTCATATGCTTATTCGCTGAAAATTCGAATTCACGATGATATCGTGATCGATATTTTCGGGCGCTCATTTCGCATTGAAATTACATAATTCTCTCCAAATGTTACTGCGCAAGACCTATTGTACATTCAAGCTAGCCTCTTAGACTATATATAAGAATCAAGTCCTCTAATAGAAATCTCACCAGTAAAGACCTCTTCCAAGAAACCCAATTCATTTCTAACTATCAAATTCCCATATTCATCGATATTCTCAGCAAAGACCTTCTCCTTTTGCCCATCCCTAATCACGTAGATTTCCTTGCCAAGGACTGCTGACTTGTTTTTTAAAATGTCCAAAATTCTCCTGTAGTCCTTGTTCTTAAATTCTTCATAGAAGTCTTCAAAGTCTAGAAAAAAGCCCCTTATTAGGTCTAGTTCACTGACCTCGTAGCCTTCGTTGGCTAGGGATGTGGCTACATTGGCGATTGATTGGTCAAAGGTCTTTGGGCCTACATTTACACCAATACCGACTACGATATAGGAAATACTCTCTATCTCTGCCCTCATCTCTGTCAGTATGCCGGCTATTTTTTTGCCATTCAATACTAGGTCATTGGGCCATTTTATCTGGCAGGGGATACCTAACTTTTCTAGGCTAGTGGCTAGGGCTGCTCCTGCTACCTGTGTAAGGAAGGATGCCCTGGTGATAGGTATTGATGGCTTGAGAATTGTTGAGAAGTAGATTCCCTGGTCTTGGTCAGATACCCATACCTTGCCGGACCTACCCTTGCCCTGGGTTTGTTCCTTGGCTACAACCACACTGCCTTCTGGAACCTTGTTGGCTATAGTATTGGCGTATATGTTGGTAGAGTCTATGGAGTCGAAGTAGTAGACCTCCTGTCCCATGTAGGAGGTCTTTAGCTTGTGTTTTATCTCATAGGAATTCATCCCTCTTTTTTCCTGCTCGTGCAGCCTGTATCCGTGGCCGGACTTTGATTCTATATCAAAGCCTTCGCTCTTTAGGGCCTTGATGTGCTTCCATATGGATGCCCTTGATAGGCCCAATATATCTGATATATATTCGCCTGATATGTACTTGTCTGAGTTGTCTATTAGTATATTTATTACTTTTTCCCTTGTTTTAGTCATCGTGTCACCATCCTAATGAAAATTTGGTATTATATATATTATACTATCATATATGCCACTTAATGTGGGTCTTTTATAGAAATAAAATTATTAAATTAAGTAATTCTTGGCTCTGGTATAATAATTATACTCTAGACAGGATAAGGGCAAAAAAATTTCTGTACCTCGGGGTGTATTAATGATATAATAGAAACGTTACAAAAGGGCAATTTCAGTATTGTAGACCAACATTTGTGAAAATGTTGATAATATTTTTTTGATAAATAAGAATAAAGGAATGGTACATATATATGTTATTGGTATTTGATGTAGGAAATACAAATATGGTATTGGGCGTATACGATGGAGACAGCCTAATCAGGGATTGGAGAATAAATACAGACTTGAATAAGACTTCAGATGAATACGGTGTCTTAATCAAGAATTTGTTTGATGCTAGTGATATATCTTTGGGCGTGATAGATGCTATTATCATATCATCAGTAGTGCCAGCGGTAATGCACTCTTTGGAAAACTTCTGTAGGAAGTATTGTAATATTAGTCCATTGGTTGTTGGGCCTGGTATAAAGACTGGTCTGAATATTAAGTATGAAGACCCAAAGATGGTTGGGGCTGATAGGATTGTAAATGCTGTTGCAGCCATATCAAAGTACAACTGTCCAGTTATAATTATTGACTTTGGTACGGCGACTACATATTGTGCTATATCAAAGAGGGGTGAATACCTAGGGGGAGCAATTTCTCCAGGTATGAAGATTTCTAGCGAGGCCCTATTCCAGAATGCTTCCAAGCTACCAAGGGTAGAGCTAGTGACTCCGGATACTGTGATTTGTAAGGATACTGTATCAGCTATGCAGTCTGGTATCATATATGGATATGCAGGCCAGGTTGAGAAGATAGTAGGTCTGATGAAGAAGGAATTGAAGGACGAGACAACTCTAGTAATTGCTACTGGTGGTCTGGCTAATATGATATCTCAAGAAACAGATGCCATAGATGTGATAGATCCAAACCTTACTCTTGAAGGACTAAGGATCATATACGAAAAGAATATATAAACCTCTTTTATTTAGATAGGAGAAGTAGGTTAGTGAAGTTTAGAGATTTTGAAGTTGAAAATGAAGTTTTTTTGGCACCAATGGCAGGAGTAACAGACCTGCCATTTAGGTTAATATGCAAAGAATTGGGATGTGGTCTCCTATATACAGAGATGATAAATGCCAAGGCCCTTTGCTACGATGACAAAAATACAAAGAAGATGTTAAATATATTAGATGAGGAGCATCCGGTTGCCGTCCAGATATTTGGTAGTGATCCTGAATTTATGGGAAGGGCTGCCCAGATTCTAAATGACTATCCAAACGAAATTTTGGATATAAACATGGGGTGTCCGGCACCTAAGGTAGTTAAGAATGGTGATGGCTCGGCCTTGATGAGAAATCCCAAACTGGCAGAGGAAGTCTTGACTCAGGTAGTCAAAAATTCAAACAAGCCGGTGACCCTAAAGATACGTAAGGGTTGGGATGAGTCTTCGGTAAATGCCCTTGAGATAGCCAAGATAGCAGAGGCCTGTGGAATCAGCGCCCTTACAATTCATGGTAGGACTAGGGAACAGTATTATTCAGGCCAGGCGGATTGGGATATTATCAGGGATGTCAAGTCTCAAATATCCATACCAGTTATAGGTAATGGCGATGTGACTAGTGTAGAAGATGCTATTAGAATCAAAGACCATACAGGCTGTGATGCTATTATGATAGGTAGGGGAGCCCAGGGAAATCCTTGGATTTTCAAGAGAATAGACCAATATATGAAGACAGGCCAGCTCTTGGACCAGCCTAGCAAGGATGAGAAGATAGATATAGCGATTAAACATATGGGCTTGGCCATTGAGGAGCATGGAGAGTTTGTGGCTGTTAGAGAAATGCGTAAACATATAGGCTGGTACCTAAAGGGTATGAAACATTCTGCCAGATTTAGGGACCAGATTAATCATATGGAGACTGCCAAGGAGGTAATTGATACCTTGGAGAAGTATAGACAATATTAAAAATATAGATATACAATATCAGAAAAAATATAGGGGGTATTAGCAGAAAAATTTAACATGAGTTTTGCTAGTATCCCTTTTTTAGGAGGAAAATTGATGAACAAGGTGATGGGTTTTGATCAGGCTATAGACCTGATAGAGGACGGAGATACTATAGCCTTTTCTGGCTTTATGCTGGCAACTGCTGCTAGGGAGATGATGGTGAGGATTGGGCAGAGGTTTTTGAAAGAGGGTAGCCCCAGAAATCTAACCCTATATCAGGGGGCTGGCCTGGGTAATAATAATGACCAGGGGATATGTGAGCTATCCTATCCAGGTCTGATTAAGAGATATGTGACGGCTCATTTTGCTAACAATAGGCCTATGATAGAAATGGCCTTGAAAAATGAGGTGGAGGCCTACAACTTTCCACAGGGGGTAATCGCCCACCTATATAGGCAGGCGGCTGGAGGAAAAGCTTTCGAAATCACTAGGATAGGTCTAAAGACCTATTGCGACCCTAGAATAGGGGGTGGTAAGGTTAACCAGGCAGCTAGGGAAGATCTCGTAGACCTGATAGAAATAGATGGTAGAGAGTATTTGAAATATAAGGTTCCTAATTATAATATTGGTATTATCAGGGGGACGACTGCTGATGAATTTGGCAATATCAGCATGGAAGAGGAGTCTTCAATTATAGATTCCCTAGATGTGGCTATGGCTGTCAAGGCCTGTGGTGGCAAGGTGATTGTCCAGGTTAAGAACCTTGTATCTTCCAAGTCTATGAACAGGCAGGACGTGGTTATACCAGGTGTATTTGTGGATGCGATTGTCAAGTCTGAAGAGCCAGAAATATATCACCGTCAGACTCCTAGAACTTATTACGATCCAATCATAGCTGGTAGGTACAAGTCTGATAATTTCGGTTTTGAGCCTCTAGCCCTAAATGAGAGAAAGCTAATAGCTAGGAGGGCTGTACTTGAACTGGAAGACAATTCAGTGGTCAACCTAGGTATAGGCATACCAGAAGCTGTATCCTCTGTTGCAGAAGAAGAGGGTTTGGAAAATATTATATTGACGGTTGAGAGTGGACTTATAGGGGGAATACCTCTAGGTGGATCTAATTTTGGTTCGGCTGTAAACTCCTGGGCAGGTCTGGCTATGGCCAGCCAGTTTGACTTCTACAATAGTGGTGGCCTGAAGAAGACATTTTTGGGATTTGCTGAGATGGACCCTGTAGGCAATATAAATGTCAGCCGTTTTGGCGATAGGATAGGTGGTTGTGGTGGTTTTATTGATATTACCCAGTCGACAAAGGATATAGTATTTTGTGGGACTATGACTGCTGGCGGCCTAGTAACAGAGGTTCGTGATGGTAAACTTCATATTGTTCAGGAAGGGAAAAAGAAAAAGTTCAAGAATAATATATACGAGATAACTTTCAGCGCAGAAGAGAGTCTGGAAAATGACCAGAATGTAATTTTTGTGACTGAGAGATGTGTATTTGCCCTAAGAGAGGGTGGTATAGTTTTGGTGGAAATTGCACCTGGGGTCGACCTTGAAAGGGATATTCTAGACCAGATGGAATTTGTGCCTAGGATAGCAGAAGACTTGAAGACTATGGACCTGAGGATATTCCAAGAAGGTCTGATGGGTATAAAGTAAGGAGGTAAGTATGATTAAGGAAGTTTACAAGAATATATATACATTTCAGGCAGTCTTGCCCAAGAGTCCCCTAAAGGCGACTAATATTTACATAATAAAGGACAGGGACAAGAACCTAGTCCTAGATACCGGTTACCATACGCAAGAAACCCTAGATTCTATGGTGGCAGGTCTGGCAGAATTGGGCCTAAAGATATCGGATACGGACCTCTTTATTACTCATATGCACGCAGACCACTCCGGCCTAGCCTCAGACTTCAAAAATGCTGGTTGTAAGGTCTATGCCAGTGCTGTAGATGGCAAGATAATCAATGATGCAGCCAATGGTAGCTATTGGAAGCTTCTCTACAAGTTACTAGACTATTTCAATGTGACTGGCGGAGAAATAATGCTAGAAGACCATCCAGGCTACTTGTTCCAGGCACCTGATGAGGTAGATATGGATATAGTTGCACCTGGAGATGTCATAAAAACTGGTGAATACGAGTTTGAAGTAATAAACCTAAAGGGTCATACGCCTGGTCATATAGGCCTATATGAGAAAAAACACAAGATATTCTTCTGTGGGGACACGATATTAGAGACCATTACTCCTAATATTACCTTCTGGGGATTTGAAGAGGGAGATGCCCTAGGTATCTATATAAATACACTTCTTGGCTTGAGGAAGATGGATTTCGACCACGTATTTTCAACTCATAGGGACTTGGTGGCAGACCATGTCAAAAGGATTGACGAAATCATAGACCACCATATCTTGAGGCTACAAGAAATTTTGGATGCCATGGAGGAAGGTGTGGAGTACACTATCAGGGACCTATCACCAAGGATTAGTTGGAGGATCAAGGCAGATAGCTGGGATGACTTTCCACCTGCCCAAAAGTTTTTCGCATCAGGAGAGACAATGGCCCATATTGACCATATGATTAAAAGGGGACAGGTTCATATGGATGAGAGAGAGGGCACATTGTACTTTAAGAAGATAAGGGACAGGTATGATGCCCAGTGGCTGGAAAATAGATAAAATAAAGATACCTGTTTTTAATAAATATATGTAGTCAAATATGGGTAATAAAGATATAAATAAAAAATAGAAGGCTAGATATTCAAAATATTGATATATAATAATTGGCTTAGGTCATACATTGTTTGTAAAGATAAGGTATGACCTTTTCTTGTTAATTTATATAGTGTTTAAGTATATTTAAAAAAGTTTTGAAAAAATAATATATAATAAGTCAAAAACTTTATTGAAAAGTAGTGGTTAATAATATATAATAAAATTATATAAAATATTAAAAATTTCGGAGGTTATGTATGAAGTTCAAGAAAGTAAGCTCGCTGGCCTTGTCATTTGCTATATTGGCATCGAGTCTAGTGGTGGCTAATGCGAGTGGTAGTTACACAAGAGTTAGTGGTAGTGACAGGTTCAAGACATCTATAGAGTCTGCCAAGTATGTAGATTCTGATGTGGTAGTCTTTGCTAATGGGTACAAGTTCCAGGATGCCCTATCAGCTATCAATATTTGTAATTCACAAAATGCCAAGCTTATCTTAGTTGATGGAACTACAGACTTTGACCTAAATGCTACAGATATGAAAAAGGCCTATATAGTAGGTGGTAGTGAGGTCGTAAGTGACAGTTTCCAAAAGAGCCTAGAAGATAGGGGAATAGAGGTTGTTAGGCTAGCAGGACTAAATAGGTACGAGACTAACCAGGCAACCTTAAAGGAAGCTAAGTATGAAGAATTTGGACTTGCTAGTGGTGACCAGTTTGCAGATGCCCTTAGTGCATCAAGGCTACTTAAGGATAATAGGTTAGGTCTCTTGCTGGCAAACAAAAATAACGTAAAAACTATATCTGAGGGTAAGGATATCAGGTATGTACTTGGAGGTCCTGAAGCCATTCCATTTGACGGTGCAGAGAGGATATCAGGCAGTGATAGGTACCAGACTTCTGCTAGGATCGCAGACAGGACGGAAGCAAAAAATGTAGTCTTGGTAAATGGTAGTGACTTTGCCGATGCACTTTCAGCAGTCAATATAGCCAATGCTAGAGAGGCCGATGTTGTCTTAGCACCAAAGAAGGTATATTCAAGTATTACAGAGATATGTAGTGGTTCAGAGGAAACATTTATTGTAGGTGGTAACTTATCAGTCACATCAAATATGATCGATATAGCCATAGATGGTGTGGACCCTACTCCTGTTAGAAATGTAGTTGCTAGGCTAGACAAGGCCCAGATAGAAAAGGAAGGCGAAAAATATTTCATACGTGACCTAGATAAGGACGATTATGTGACTTATGCCGGTACTAAGGATGGCTTTATAAGCTTTGGTAACAAGACCTTTATACTAGAATCAGATGGAGCAATAGCCCAAGGATTTGTAAACAAGAATGGAGAAACATATTATTCTGAACCTACAAATGGACTGAGGAGGGGTTGGACTTATGTAAACAAGAGCCTCTACTATTTCTCTCCTAGTGACTACAAGATGTATAAAAACGGCATCAAGTCAACGGGTGAAGGTGCCTACTGGTTTGCCAAGGATGGCAAGTTGACTACAGGCAGTAGGCCTCAGGGACACAGGGGCAAGAGAATTACTTGGTATGGTCCTAGTCAGGCGGAGCTATCAAACCAGTGGTTGAGGCTTCCAAATGCCAAGGCTAGGTTCAAGGGCCAGGAAATAGTAAACTTTGCAACCCAGTTCGATGGTCTGCCATTTAAGTGGTTCGGAAATGACTTGAGGGATAGGTCAGGTGTATATTGCTGTGGTGCGGTATATAGCGCCTACAAGGAATTCGGTATCCATATACCAGGACCAAATGACTGTAATATGCGTGCTGATAACGGATACAGGATGGTAAAGGCCCAGTACCTAGATGGTAGAAAGTTTGGTGGTAGATATATTGCGACCAACTTCAAGAATATGTGGCCAGGAGATATATCATATACAGCTTATGGCAATGGATACAGCCATGCAGCCTTATACCTAGGTATGAATGGCGGTAGGCCGATGACTATACACGCTACCCTAGCAGATGGCTATATAGCAGAGCCTCTCAGCATCATCCATACTTGGAAATACCATTACCTAAATGCAATGAGGTATGTAGATAATTTGCCCAGCCTTAGAGACTAGTTATTAATAGACAAAATAAAGGGGAGGTTTTCCATCCAATTACTTAGGATGGGGACCTCCCCATAATTATTAAGCTTCCAGCAGGTCGAATTCCTTGGCTAGGGCCTGGACTGCTGCCTGGCACTTGTCAGATTCCACAATTACTGAAATTGTTATCTCAGATGTAGATATCATGTCTATATTTACTCCTGCACCTGCTAGGGCAGAGAACATCCTAGATGCTATATTTGTATGAGTCATCATACCGGCACCAACTATGCTGACCTTGGCCAGCTTATCAGTGATTACGACTGACCTAGCACCAATCTCCTTGACTACCTTTTCTAGGGCGTCCTTGGCTTCCTTTGCCTCTTCAATTGGGCAAGTAAAGGCTATATCGTTCATATTCTCAGTCTGGGCAGACTGGACTATCATCTGTATATTTATATTTAGTTTCGATATTTCTCCAAATACCCTGGCAGCTATGCCAGGCTTGTCGGGTACTCCGAATACAACGACCTTGGCTACATTGAAGTCGTGGGCTATACCTGTAATTAATCCGTTATGTTCCATAGAAGTGTCCTCCTTGACTACTGTTCCTAAATTGTGGTTAAAACTCGATCTTACATGAACGACAACCTTGTGAGTCTTTGCTAACTCAACAGACCTAGGCTGTAATACCTTGGCACCCAAAATAGCTAGCTCTAGCATTTCGTCATAGGATACGGCCTTGAGCTTTTTGGCCTGGGGCACTATTCTAGGGTCACAAGAGTATACTCCGTCTACGTCTGTGAAGATCTCACATAGGTCTGCATCCACTGCTGCAGCGATTGCTACTGCTGATGTATCTGATCCACCCCTACCTAGGGTAGTGACATCATAGTCAGCATTCTTTCCCTGGAAGCCAGCAACTATGATTATATTATCCTCTTCTAGCTCCTTTTTTAGTCTATCAGCAGCTACATTAGTGATTCTTGCCTTGCTGTGGGATGCATCTGTCATAATACCTGCCTGGGGGCCTGATAGGGATATGGCCTTTTCCCCCATTGATTGAATGGCCATGGCTAGTAGAGACATGGATATTTGCTCACCAGTTGATAGGAGCCTATCCATTTCTCTTTTTGGTGGCATTTGGGATATTTCTTTGGCCATCTGTATCAGCCTATCTGTAGTCTTGCCCATGGCAGATACAATGGCTATGACCTTGTTGCCCTTTCTCTTAGTTTCTGCTATTCTACTTGCTACATTCAGGATTTTTTCCTTGTCGGCAAGAGAGCTACCTCCATATTTTTGTACTATTAGTCCCATTTAGACCACCTCACAGACTGCACCCCGGCTACAAGGTGCTAATATTTTGCTAGTTCCACTGATGGAATATTTTTCACTGATGCCTTCAAAGGCCCTTTTTACATATGGGGCAGATTCATCATCACAATAGGCTATGATGGTAGATCCAGACCCACTCAAGGAAAAGGCAAAGGCTCCTGCTTCGAGGGCAGCTTCCTTGAAGTCATCAAAGTTTTTGATTAGGTTCTTTCTATACGGCTCGTGAAGCCTATCTACCATAGTCTTGCCTATTAGGTCCTTGTTGCCAGTCATAAAACCAGCTAGCATAAGGCTGAGGTTACCACTAGTGTGGACTGCATCTGCCATACTGACAGACTGGGGTAGGACAGACCTAGACATACTAGTGGATACTTCATAGTCGGGTATAAATACAACGCAGGCCATGCCATCAAATGGAACGATTGAATGGTAGATTACCTGGTCGTCTGGTGTCTTTGTAGATAGGACTAGGTTCCCCATTAGGGCTGGTGCCACATTGTCAGGGTGTCCCTCTATCTGAGTGGCTAGTTTTAGTATTTCGCCCTGGTCTAGGTTGGCATCCACCAGGTGGTTGGCTAGGATTAGACCACCTACTATAGCAGAAGCGCTAGACCCCATCCCCCTAGCTAGGGGGATATCATTTATAATTTCAAGTTTGTAGCCTCTTGGGTACTTGTTGACGTACTTGAAGAGGTGGTTCATAGACTTGACCACTAGATTGTCCTTGTAGTCTTGGCCGGCTAATTTTTCACTTTCAAGTCCTTGAACTATTACAGATATCTGGTCATCTTCATGGCATTGGAATGTTGAATACTGTGATAGGGCCATGCCCAAGACATCATATCCAGGTCCCATATTGGCTGTAGTTGCTGGTACTCTCACTCTAATCATAAGACCACCTAACCTTCTATTAGCTTTAATACACTTTCCAGGTTGGCTGGAATAGACGGAGGCTTGACTGCTGATTCTAGGCAAGTATCTGGGTCCTTTAGGCCATTACCTGTTAGTATGCAAACTACCTGGGCTCCCTTTTCTATGTCACCATTCTTGATAGACTGGATGACACCGGCTAGAGATGCTGCTGAGGCAGGTTCTGCAAATACACCTTCATGGTCTGATAGGAGCTTGTAGGCTGCTAGGATTTCATCATCTGTTACTGCCTTGATAGAACCACTTGATTCATCTCTGGCTGCTAGGGCCTTGTCCCAAGATGCTGGGTTTCCTATTCTGATAGCTGTTGCTACTGTGTCAGGATTTTCAAATGGGTGGCCTTCAACTATTGGAGATGCTCCCTTGGCCTGGTAGCCCTTCATCTTTGGTAGCTTTGATGATTTGCCCGCTTTTTTGTACTCCTTGAAGCCCTTCCAGTAGGCTGTGATATTGCCTGCATTTCCAACTGGTATGGCCAGGTAGTCTGGTGCATCTCCTAGGTCATCTACTATTTCGAAAGCCCCTGTTTTTTGACCCTCTATCCTGTATGGATTGAGTGAGTTTACCAATGTGATTGGATGGGATTGAGTAATTTCCTTTACTAGGTTTAGGGCATCGTCAAAGTTACCCTGGATAGCTACCACTTGGGCTCCATATTGTAGGGCCTGGGCCAATTTACCCATAGCAATGTAGCCATCTGGTATTAATACTATAGTCCTCAGGCCATACCTAGCTCCATAGGCAGCTGCTGATGCTGATGTATTTCCTGTGCTGGCACACATGATAGTATCAGAGCCTTCCTCTATTGCCTTGGCTATTGCCATGAACATACCACGGTCCTTAAATGAGCCTGTTGGATTTAGGCCTTCAAATTTGAAGTATAGGTCTATGCCCAATTCTTTGCTAAGGTTTAGACTCTTGATTAGGGGAGTGTTGCCCTCGTATAGGGACACCATTGGTGTATTTTCATTAACTGGTAAAAATTCCTTATATTGATTTATTAGTCCTTGCCATTTCATATTCTAAGTCTCCTTTGTATCCTGTCTATATATCTTCTTCTATTCTAATTACTGTTATTGAATTAGATGTTTTTTCTAATTCTTCAATCGCCTTCTTAAAATCTTTCTCTCTCACTCTCTCTGTTATAATTACAAATTCATTCTTGTCAGCTGGTTTTTCAAGTTTTTTAGTATCACTTGTCTCTTCGTTTAGGTTTACATTCTCTATTGATCTTATCTTTATATCTCTTTTGCTTAGTAGGTCAGCTAGCTGGTCTTCTTTTAGGTCTGTTTCTAGCCTCATGTAGTAGGAAAAGTCTAGGTCTTCAATATCTATGATGGCTTTGTCTCCCATGCTAGCATAGTCTAGGTCTGGCCTTGTCTGGGCTAGGACCTGTCTGCCAAGGGCTATAATGTCGCCTACAACGGCTGAACCTGTTGGATTTCCTCCAGCTCCCCTGCCATAGTACATGGTCTGGCCTAGATAGTCTCCATCCACATACACAGCATTGAATTCATATTGAACACCTGCTAATGGGTGGTCTTGGCTGATTAAGACTGGATGGACTCTGGCGACAATACCGTCTTTCTTGTTTTCAGCAATAGCCAGTAATTTAATTTTGTAACCTAATTTGTTTGCTTGTTTTATGTCTTCTAGAGATATGTTTCTGATTCCTGATACGTATACCTGATTTGATTTTACGAGATTGTGAAAACCAAGGCTAGCAAGTATTGCACACTTTCTTGCTGCGTCTAGGCCATCTAGGTCAGCACTTGGGTCTGCCTCTAAGTAACCTAGGGCTTTGGCATCTTCTATGATTGATTCCAATGATAAATTTTCGATTTCCATACGAGTGAGAATGTAGTTTGTGGAACCATTTACGATTCCGCTGATTTTATTTATATGATTTCCTGTAAGGGAGGATTGTAAAGTTCTTAGAATAGGTATTCCACCGGCGACTGCGGCTTCAAAAAAGAAATGACAATTGTTTTGTTTGGCTAGCTCTGATAATTCCTTGCCATAGAGGGCGATTAGGTCTTTGTTTGCCGAAACAACGTGTTTTCCATTTTTAAAGGCGGCTTCTATAATTTCCTTGGATTTCTCTATTCCTCCCATTACTTCAACTACTATATCTATCTTTGGGTCTAGAAGAATGTCTTCAGGCCTGGAGGTAAGTATGCTATTGGATGTATCAACGGTGCGGGTCTTCCCGGTATCTCTGACACATATTTTGCTTATCTGCGTGGTAGCCCCTAGCTGGCGCTCTACCAATTCACGATTGCAGGTAAGTATCTGCACGGTTGAGGAGCCAACGGTTCCTAGACCAAATATTCCTATCTGTAATGTTTTCAAAATAAATTCCTCCTTTTCTTTGTTTATTTTCTTGCTTCTAGCATCTCTGCTATTTGGACTGCATTGCTGGCTGCTCCCTTTCTAATATTATCTGCTACACACCAGATATAGAAAGTATTGTCCTGGGAAATATCTCTCCTGATTCTTCCGACATAGACCTCATCGCTACCACTGGCTTCTAGTGGAGTAGGATAGGCATTCTTGTCCGGTTCATCTACTAGGACTAGTCCAGGTGCATCCCTTAATATCTTTCTGATTTCTTCCACACTAGTATCTTCTTTGAATGTTACATTGATGTCTACTGAGTGTGAATTTAGGACTGGAACACGGGCACAAGTGGCTGTGATCTTTACATCGTCACCAAGTGATAATATTTTTTTTGTCTCATCAATCATCTTCATCTCTTCCTTTGTGTAGCCGTTTTCCAAGAATACGTCTATGTGGGGAAGGACATTGTTGTAGATTGGATGAGGATATTTCTTAGGTTCCTGTCCATTTTGACCATTTACTAGGTCGTCTATACCACCCTTGCCTGATCCTGATACAGCCTGATAAGTTGTGTAGGCTACACGCTTTAGACCAAATGCATCATGCAGTGGCTTTAGTGGAACTACTGACTGAATAGTAGAGCAGTTTGGGTTAGCTATGATTTTCCTCTTGAGTTTAGGTTCATTGCACTCTGGTACTATCAGGTCGATGTCTTCTTCCATCCTCCAAGCACTTGAGTTGTCAATAACGACTATGCCCCTTGCTTCTGCTATAGGTGCAAACTTACGAGAAGTATCTCCACCTGCAGAGAAGATTGCATAATCGATTTCCTTGTCAAAGGACCTATCTGTCAATTCTTCAACGACTACATCCTGGCCTCTGAACTGGAGAACCCTTCCGGCTGACCTTGATGATGCCATAAGGTAGATATTATCAACCTCCAGCTTGCTCTCACCAAGCCTTTCAATCATCTTTGTTCCTACGAGCCCTGTGGCTCCTACAATTGCGAAATTAGCCATAATACTATTTCCTCCTTAACCTTTATTTATGAGTTTTGTATGACGAGTGTCATTATTTAAAAAGCAAGTGCAGTTAGTCCACTCTCGCTTGATTCGCTAAATCGCATTAATATATTATATAAAGTTTGTAAAACATTATACGTCATAAAAAAGTTTTTGTAAATAGTAAATATCTAAAAAATGAAATTTAAGGCTAATAGGGATGCAATTTTTTGATATATTTTATATGATAAGTTATAATATAGGTGTACAAGTTAGGGATGGAAATATAAAATTTTGAGGAGGTCTTGTATGTATTATTCAAAAGGATATGAGTCACCCCTAGGGCCTTTGACCCTGGTATGTGATCAATGAGTTGGTGGTGCAGTCGGCCACAACCCTATAGGTATAATTATACCCTGCCACAGGGTTGTTGGAAGTGATGGTAGTCTGATTGGCTATGCTGGTGGTATAGACAAGAAGAAGTGGCTATTGGAGCATGAGGGCATAAATATAGATTAATTTTGTGATAAAAATTGTAATTTGTGGCTAATTAAGTTAAAATATATAGAGTAGCATAAGGATTATTATAGACTATTTAATAGGACTTTTAATGATAGATACCTTATAATCGAAAAGAATATGTAATTTAATTGGAGGTTATTTAATATGAACATTAATCAAAAGGCAGTAAATGCTTTGAGAATCTTGTCAGCTGACCAGGTTCAAAAGGCCAATTCAGGACACCCAGGCTTGCCACTAGGTGCAGCACCTATAGCATACAGTCTATGGGCTAACAATATGAATCACAACCCTAAAAATCCTAACTGGGAAAACAGGGACAGGTTCATCCTATCAGCAGGACACGGTTCTTCACTACTATACTCACTACTTCATATGTTTGGATATGGAGACCTTAGTATAGATGATTTAAAGAACTTCAGGCAGTTTGGTAGCCTTACTCCAGGTCATCCAGAATACAAGCATACAGCAGGTGTAGAATCTACTACAGGACCTTTGGGAGCAGGTGTATCTACAGCAGTAGGTATGGCTATGGCAGAGGCACACTTGGCAGCCAAGTTCAACAAGGATGGATACCCATTAGTTGACCACTATACATATGCCCTAACTGGTGATGGATGTTTGATGGAGGGTATAGCCTACGAAGCCCTATCATTGGCCGGAACACTAAAATTAGACAAACTAATCGTCCTATACGATTCAAATAAGATAACTATAGAAGGTGACACAGATGTTGCCTTTACAGAAGATGTAGCTGCTAGATTTAAAGCATTTGGCTTCCAGGTGCAGGTGGTAGCTGACGGTAATGACCTAGAAGCTATTGATGCAGCTATTGCCAAGGCTAAGGCTGACAAGGAAAGACCATCTCTAATCATATGCAAAACTCAGATTGGATACGGGTGTCCAGCTAAAGTTGGTAAGGCATCTGCCCACGGAGAACCACTAGGTGAGGAAAATGTAGCAGAACTTAGAAAGTTCCTAGGTTGGGAAAATCAGACAGCATTTGAAGTAGATGCAGAAATATATGACCACTACAAGGCTCTTGCACAAGAAGGTGCCAAGAAGGAAGAAGCATGGAAGGCTATGTTTGCAGAATATGCAGATAAGTATCCTCAGGAAGCCAAGCTATGGGATGAATACTTTGCAAAGCCAGATGTAAGCAAGATTATGGATTCTGAAGCTTATTGGGCTCATGAGGACAAGGCTATGGCCACTAGAGCTGTATCAGGAGAGATAATCAATAAATTAAAGGACATATATCCTAACCTAGTTGGTGGATCAGCTGACCTATCTCCATCTAACAAGACAGAAATGAAGGGACAGGGATTCTTCTCAGCTTCTGATAGAAGCGGTAGAAATATCCACTTTGGTGTAAGAGAAATGGCTATGACAGCTATCACTAATGGTATCTACCTACATGGTGGACTAAACCCATACTGTGCTACATTCTTCGTATTCTCTGACTTTATGAAGCCAATGATAAGACTATCAGCCCTAATGGGTCTACCAGTGACATTTGTACTGACTCACGACTCAATCGGTGTTGGTGAAGATGGTCCTACACATGAGCCAATAGAACAGTTGGCTATGTTAAGGTCTATACCGAACCTAAATGTATTTAGACCAGCTGACTACACAGAAACTGCAGCAGCATGGGCAAGTGCTATAGGTTCAGAGGCAACTCCAACTGCTATAGTTCTTACTAGACAGAACCTACCTCAGTTAGAAGGTTCTTCTAAGGAAGCCTTCAAGGGTGGATATGTACTAGCAGAGGCAGCCAACAAGGACAAGATAGACCTAATCATAATGGCATCTGGTTCAGAAGTAGAATTAGCTCTTGGTGCTAAGCTTGAACTAGAAAAGGAAGGCAAGTCAGTAAGAGTAGTATCTATACCATGTATGGATATATTTGAGGCTCAGTCTCCAGAATATATAGAATCAGTTCTTCCAGCAGCTGTTAGAACTAGATTGGCTGTAGAAGCAGCTAACCCAATGCCATGGTACAAGTATGTTGGCCTAGATGGTGATGTAGTTGCAATGACTACATTTGGAGCATCAGCACCAGCTAAGGTATTGTTCGAACACTTTGGATTTAGCGTGGCTAATGTAGTAGAAAAGGCTAAGGCTCTAGTTAAGTAAGAAATAGGTCGAGTCATAATAGAGTGACGCAAAGGCTAATGATTTAGCCAAGTAAAAGAATAAAATATAGGCTTTGATATGCTAAGTCTGTTTATGAGGTCCCACTTATCTGGATATCCAGATAAGTGGGACCTTTTTTGCCACTTGTCACCAGATATGACCACTTGTCCATAATTTATGATTTTTGCTTGATATCTTGCTAGAATAGACATATAAGATAAACAATGTGGCAAACCTAAACTATATAGAGTCTGCATCCATGCTTCTCAGCAAGGAGATCTTGATAGAGTTTGGAGCCTTGTATGCTGGCCTGATGAGTATCTATTTTTATGCTGAGTTTTCAAGTCTTTATAGGAAGGCCTATATAGACTATATTTTTACGAAATAATATTGTAATTTCTTCATTGAAATTGTAATGCTAAAAGGCATAAGTATATTTTATGTATAGGATTGATTATACAATGCATATTTATTATTAATGAAAAGACGTAAAAGTTCGCTTAAATATGTACGTATAAAGTGTGTATAAATAAAAAGTTCGTATACTTTCAGTGTTTGTTAAAAAACTTACTTTTTTGCAAAAAAACTTCTGAAAAAGTGTTGACGGTAAAAAGCAATTATGATATTATAATACTTGTCCTTGAGAGGACGGCAGAGTTAAAGAAAGTTTGACCAATTCAGTTTGAAAAATAGATTGTGGTCTTACTAAAATGTGGTTACTATGGCAAGGAGGATACACCTGTTCCCATTCCGAACACAGAAGTTAAGCTCCTTAGCGCTGAAGGTACTTGGTGGGAAGCTGCCTGGGAGAATAGGACGTAGCCACGTGATTAGGCTCTAGTTTTTACTAGGGTCTTTTTTCATTATATGAATGAACTCTAACTGTATAGGCATAAATATATAAACTGTGAATGTAGAAGGTGATACTAGTGAATAAAGAGAATAAAAAAAATTATATAGATATGTTAAATGGCCCCTTACTAGCTAAGATACTATTATTTGCCTTGCCTGTTGCAGTAAGTGGCATATTGCAACAGTTATTCAACTCTGCAGATATGGCTGTAGTTGGCAGATATGCAGGTAGTCGATCACTAGCTGCTGTTGGGGGAAATGGACCTGTGATTAATCTGATGATCAGTCTATTTATAGGCCTATCGCTAGGCAGTAACGTTGTAATTGCAAAATATATAGGGCAAAAAAAAGAGGATAAGGTCGAAGAAGTAGTTCACACGAGTGTGAGCATAGCTATAATAAGTGGATTTTTATTATTGGCCTTGGGTCAACTCATAGCCAAGCCTATATTGAGTTTGATAGGTACACCAGATGATGTAATTAACCTGGCCAGTCTTTACCTAAGAATATATTTCCTAGGTATGCCTTTTTTGATGATATATAACTTTGGAGCTGCTATATTGAGGTCAATCGGGGACACAAAAAGACCTCTTTACGCCTTAATAGTATCTGGATTTGTGAATATTGGTCTTAACCTTCTATTTGTCATAGTTTTTGGCATGGATGTCATAGGTGTTGGAATAGCAACCAGCCTTGCCAATTCCGTAAGTGCGGCTATAGTTGTATATTTTTTAATACATGAGAATTCGGTAATAAGATTAAATGTTAGGAAACTCTGTATAAGTAAAGAGCATCTTGTGAATATATTTAAAATCGGGGCCCCTGCAGGAATTCAAGGTATGGTATTTTCAATATCAAATGTATGCATACAGTCAGCAGTTAATGGCTTTGGCTCATATGCTGTGGCTGGATCTGCTGCAGCACTTAACTTTGAAATATTCACCTATTTTGTGACTAATTCATTCGCTCAGGCAGCAGTCACCTTTACCAGTCAAAATTTTGGGGCAAGATATTATGATAGGTGCAAAAAAGTTTTTACAATATGTATAGTTATGGGGATATTTTTCACTCTAGTAATGAGCCAAACTTTTGTATTTTTTAGGCACAGTATGATTAGGTTTTACACTACTGATCCAAGGGTAATACATTATGCAATAATAAGGATGCTGGAAGTAGAGATGTTTACATTTATAGCGGTATTTTATGAAGTTGGAGCAGGTGCTTTGAGGGGAATGGGCCATTCTCTTTTACCTGCACTTGTCACTATGACTGGTTCTTGCATATTTAGGATTTTTTGGGTTTTTGTATTTTTTAGGGATCTTAAATCTTTTGCTCGTTTGATGAGTGTATATCCGATAACGTGGATAATAACAGCCCTACTAATGCTAGTTTTCTATTATCTAATTAGAAAAAAAGAATTTTCACAAGGTATGCATTTTTAAAAATAAGATTAACATACAATATATTTTGAATAGATATGTTTTTTAAAAAAATATATGATTTTTAAATGAATTATAGAAGATATATAGCGTAAATGCTTGTTTAATTTGATTTATAATTTTTGTAGGTCAAATCGTAGCATTTGCGTTTTTTTATTAGAAACAAAAGCATTATTAAAAATATTAGAATTATTGGTGATTTGATACAATTAGTTTTAAATATATTATAAAGGGTCATAATATACCTCTTAAATTATTACTTATGATAGTATATAGATTTTAAAAAAGAATCTTATATAAGTCGTTATTTTGACGATTTTAGCTAAAAAAACTAAATATAGTTAATAAATAACTAATAATATTGAATAGTAATCGCAGTTAAGATATGATATACTATTTGGGTAATTAAGAACTATTATACATGTCGCATCAAATTTAGTATTAATAGCATTAAATGTTCTAAAAATATAATTTGGGAGGGAATTGAAATGACGTATTGTAAGAAGTATAGAAAAAAAGGAAAGGCAATTGTGAGTATTGCTTTGTCATTAGCAATGCTTGGAACTTCGACAGCACCTACAATGCATATACTGGGTCAGAGTATAGGTAGTGCATATGCAGATGAGGTTGCTGAGGAGAATATTTGGGACTATATAAGCATCATGATGGCTGAATACGGAGATACACATCCTATTAAGTTTATGTTTAAAAAGTCTGAAGTTGGCAAAGATGTTATTAACAAATGGTACAATAAAATAGACAAAGTTATAATCAACGGAAAAGAGTTTGATTTTAGCGAATTTGAAGATGTTCGAGGTGATACAATTAAAAGTCATACTGCAGATTATCAGAGTAAGGATGATAAATGGCAGGCTCATGCAAATGCCTTCAATTTAAAACCTTCAAAAGATGTTGTAGTAGGTATAAAGATGAAGGGTAGTGGAGATATACACCAACTAGATTACAAAAGTGGTACTAATGATCAAGTTTCTAGGATTATAAAAGGCAAGGGAAAAGATGTGACCCCATCTGATGATGAAAATAAAAAGCCTGGAAATAATACAGGGGGAACAGAGGCTGATTCTGGTAAAAATGAAAAAACAGGAATACCAACAGAAGAACTTGAAGGAATTGTAATACGTGATAATGCCATTAGAATTATGTTTAAGGATAATAAAAATACAGAAAAAATGGATATGTATCACTCAAATACGGAAATGATTGAAATAAATGGAGAAAACTTTTCAATTGATCAATTTGAGTTTAAAACTAGTCCGAGTTTTTTTTATGGAAATTTATATAGCAAATCAGAGTATGCTGAAAAACATGTAAAAGCAGTTAAAAAGTATGGTGAAGAAGGAAATAAGTATAAGCTAGTAATAAAGTTAAAGGATGGTAAGACAGGTATTTATGAGTCTGACCAGTATAAAATTGCCGTCAAGTCAGGAGAAATAAAAGAAGATCAGAAAGAAACTGAAAAGCCTAATGACGATACCAAAGTAAATCCACCAACTAATGATACAGATACATCTGGATATACTAAGAACAGAACTATCTATACTAAGGATGCTAATCTAAGAAGTTTAGAGACTACAGTATACGGTATCAGACCTCTTAATGAAGGTAAGGACAAGGGTGTAAGTATAGATATGTTCTCAGTTTCTATGGATACAAATATTAATGATTATAAACTACAAGTATTAAGTAGGATAAAGAGTATCAGTGTAGATGGAACAACTATTCAAAATAAGGGTGATATCAAACAGGTTGATGAAGCAGTTGATGTATATACAAGTTGGAAGCTTAAATTTGACGAGCGTTTTTCCTTAATAGAAAGAAATTCTCGTGCAGGCGAAAATAGGGTTCTTAGGGAATTTACTATCAAGGATGAAAACCTATTAAATGCCTATAATAAGGTCGAAGAAAAGAAAGGAAACCACAGGTTTGCTATTGAGTTTGTTGATGGTTCTACCCTAAAGTATGAAACTCCTGACAAGAAGCCAGAAGGCATGACATGGGCACAATTTTATAAGGATGCCATCAAGGAAGTAAAGAGAAGAGAACAGTCCATAATAATTAACTTGAAGGGCTATGAAGAGAAGAGTGATGCTGAATTACAGGAACACAGGTCATTGGTATATGGTTTAGCCCCACATATTAAGCAAGTTATAATTAATGGTTACACAGTACAGGACGATAAGTTCCTTAAAAACTCAGGTGGTAATGACTTTATGAACGAGCCAAATGGCAATGATGACCCAATCATAAAGAATTGGAATAGTGATGTAGGAGCAAAGAACAAGGTTGAATTTTTCTTAGATGACAATTCAAGTATAACTTGGTCTGACAATGTTAAGGAAGAGGAAGATGTTGAACTACCACAGGAAGAAGCCAAGGAGTTAGAAGGGCTTAAGAAAATTGATATAGCTGACCTAGAGAAGTCACCTGATGGCAAGTATACGATCGGTTTTGAAGCCAAGTATGCTGATGGTAGAAAGGGAACTTCTATGTTACAAGGTTTCTTTGACAGAAATGTAGAGATTGAAAAGCGTGGCGACAAGATTACAGCAAGGTTCTTAAACCTATTCTTTGCAGACGGACTATTGGACTTTAGAATTAAAAATACTGACAATACTTGGCCAGAAGAATCAAAGAAAGACTTCGTAGACCCTGCTACTAAAACTCAGGCCTATTTTACAATGGACCTAAAAGACCTAACAAAGGCTCGTGAGGGGGCAGTTCTAGTTAGTTATATGGGCGGTAAACTAAGCGACAAGGGCATGATGGATACCAAGTATACTAAAGTTAAAATAGTATTTAAGAAGGATGCCTATGTAGGTTGGAAGGGCTTCCATGAAACTTACGACCTTGAACAAAAGCGTAAATTGAGTTCGGAAATCTTGAAAAATAGACTTACATTCTCTGGCTTAGATAGGGATAACAATGGTGAGATAAGTACTGATGAATTACAAAAGGCTCCAGCAGTAGTAGACCTTACTTGGAGGGGGGCTCCATTAGAGCGTCAGTTTAATTCAATATACGACATTAGTATTTTGAAGGACTTAGGACCTAATGTCAAGGTAATTAAGCTTTCATCAAATTCTTTAAAGAGCCTACCAGCTGGTGTATTTGATAAGGCGGTCAACCTGGAAGAAATATACTTAAATGGTAATAAGATTACAGATTTGCCTAAGGATATATTCAAAAACAATAAAAAACTAAAGAAGGTTTCACTAGCATCTAACCCTCTAGCAGTATTAGACAAGGATTTATTTGCTAATAATACTGAAATTACTGACCTAGACCTGGGAAATACCTTGTTAAGTGAAGTAAAGGAAGGAACTTTTGATACGCTAGAAAAACTTAGAAATTTAAGTTTGAGTTCCAATGACCTATCAATATTACCTGATAGTTTATTTAAGAACAATAAAGAACTTAGAATCTTGTCAATAACTGATAATGCTTTGCTTAAATTGCCTTCAAGTTTGAGCAGTGCTAGCAATTTAGAAAACTTAGGCCTAGGTAATAACAGGCTGACAAATTTACCAGACTATGTTGGTGAATTTGCTAGGCTAAAACATTTAGACCTGAAGTTCAATAATATATCAAAGATTAGTGAAGATACTTGGAAAAATCTAGCCAAGAGAGAAGGTCTAAAAATAGACTTGATACATAATAATTTAACATCACTACCTAGTCTTGAAGATGTTAAGTTTGCCTCATTAGATGTGGCGGCGAACATGCTTCCTGCAGAAATACCTGATTCTTATAAGGCCTTAAAGGTTAGTAAGAACAATCAGGGTGGATATTATGCTCAAAGAAGTTCGATTGACTACAATATCACTGCTAAAAATGGTAAGGTGGAATTTAGCAATAAGAAAGATATGAATATTCTTGACCTATTAAATTGGAACGAAGCTGTTACATATGAAAACAAGCCTGTATTCAAGATGAGTGAATACAAGACATATGCCGACAAGCTGTTAAAAAAGAACGGTGGAGAATATGAGGATATAGCAAGTAAATTAAGAAAGGCTAGAGACTTCAAGGTAGTTACTAGAATTGAGAGAGTATACGATGATGGATCTACTAAGACTATATTTGAAAAAGAAGATTTAAATAAGTTGGATGGAGCTCTTGAAACTGCCAATGATAAGAGGATGGAAAATGGCAATAGCTATAGGTTAACACAGCAGTTATATACACTAGTAGTTGGTGAGTGGGTTAAGAATTATGAGGTCAACAAGGAAGTAACTGCAACAGTAGATGCCAATACAAATCCAGGAAGTGCTTCTCCTGAAAATGATAATACTAAAAAGGTATTAAAATATACTTTACCAGTAAACTTAATGAAGTATGACAATCGTTCTGAAAACTCAATGGGAGCTGATGCCATGGATAAAACGGTTGAAGTTGAGGAAACTAGCAAGGGTGTAAAACTTACTCTAAGTTTCCATTCTATGGAGTATGTACTTGCAGGTAAGAAGAGAATAGGTCATTTACAGAGAATGGGTGTATATGATACTGTAGACGAAGCTACAGGTAACGATTATGTGCCTGCAACTATAGTTTCAAAATATAAAGATGCAGGAAATGAATTTCCAGGAAAGGTTTCATTTACCAGACCAAAAAGAGGTGAAAAAGAAATCGCCGTTAGAGTATGGGTTGACGCTATGGATGCGATAGCCAAGGAAACAGGAAATGCAAATAAGGATGCATCTCAGCCAGCTATATTGAGAATAGATTGGTCAAATGCACCTAAGGAATCGCTAATAGGCAAGGAAGAAGGCAATAAAACCGAAAATAATGACAAGAATGAAGATAGTGTTAGCAAGAAGGCCCTGTTAAAGAATAGCATTAAGATGGCAGAAAAGATGCTAAAGTCAGGTCTAGTAGAGGGAAGAAGTAAGGAAATCCTAGAGAAGGCTCTTGAAAATGCCAGAAATATTTATAACTCAGATAAGAAGAGTTCTTTCCAATCTGCAAACGACATAATAATGTTTGCTATGGATAATGTTAAAAAAGAAACAGATACTCTTAAAACTGCACAGACATCAAAGGATACCTTGGATATTAAGAAACTAGACAAGGAAATAGCTGACAAGGAAGTAAAGAAGGGTGCCAAGTTGTATTCAGTTCCTGTAGTCTTGTGGCATGCAACAGATGCTAAAGAATCTATGGGTAACGGAGCGATTGTAAAGACAGCTATTGTAAGTGAAAAAGACGGTAAATATAAATACTATGTTGACTTCAATGGCATGCCATTCTTTGGTATGTATGGACATCTTTGGGATCTTAAGATATACGAAAATGGCCTAGGTTCATCTAAAACACCGGCCACTGTAGAAAAAACTAAGATGGACAAGGATTTGACTGGTAAGATGAGAGAGTTTCCGTCTAGGTTCTCATTCACTAGGAATAGTAAGGATAGAGAAATATTTGCAGAGGTTTCTGTAGATGCAATGGATTCAATGAAGAACAAGGCTGAGACTTATGAAAAAATTGTAAAAGGTAGTGGAAAACAGAATGCCAAGTTCTTATTCGACTGGTCATTAGCCAAAGAATATAAGGATGGTGTAGTGGATAAAACTTCAACTACTGGTGGTAGATTAGCAGGTGCTGACAGGTATGAAACATCTGCAAAGATTAGCCAGGAGTACTTCGATAAGGCAGATACGGTAGTTCTAGCAAGTGGAAAGAACAACGTAGATGCTCTAGTATCAGCATCATATGCAGATGCTAAGAAGGCTCCAATCCTGCTATCTACATTTAGTGATGTACCAGCAAGTGTGAAAGCAGAAATTCTAAGATTAGGTGCCAAGAATGTGGTAATAGTTGGAGGAAACGCATCAATAAGCGTTAAGGCAGAAAACGACTTAAAGGCTATGGGACTAAGCATAAAGAGAATAGCAGGAGCTAATAGGTATGAGACATCAGCTATCCTAGCACAGAATGTAAAAGACATGACAGGCTCAGATAAGTTAATCCTAATCACAGGAGTAAACAATAAAGAGGCAGATGCCCTAACAGTATCAAGTTTGGCAACAAAGTCAGGAATACCAGTAATGATGACAAAGGCCAATGAACTAGACTCAAATGCAAGGGCTAAGATAAATTCTTGGAAGCCAAGCCAGGTAATAGTAGTTGGTGGTCAGGCAACAATATCTGATAGAGTAATGGGTCAGATAAACGTCAACAACAAGACAAGAATAGCTGGAGCAACAAGATTTGAAACAGCTGCCAAGATAGCTAAGCAAGCATATCCAAATGCAAACCATGTATTTGTAACAAATGGATACAAGGCAGTAGATGCCCTAGCAGCAGGAGCAGTAACAGCAAAGGCTAAGTCACCTATATTACTAGTAGGAAATGATAGTGTGATAAATGAAGTTAAGGATATAACTTCAGGTAAAAAGCTAACAGTTCTAGGTGGAACAAGCACAGTTAGTAAAAATGTAGTCAATAAACTCAAGTAAGCTAAAAAAGTTAAAAATATTGTGATGTTTGTAAAAAATATGTTGACATGATTTTCAAATTAGGGTATACTACCTATTATAATAAATAGACGTTGAAGAGGAGAGTAAAAAGACGTTCAATCCTTACAGAGACATTTCGTTTGGTGAGAGAAATGGGAGAGATGCTTTTGAACATGGCCTTGGAGTCTTCGCACCGAGATCTTTAGATTTAGGCTGCGACAGGTGTGCCTGTTATAGCACTGTGAGTATGATGGTACTCGATAAGGTCTTGCTAGTGATAGCAAGATGAATTAAGGTGGTAACACGTGAGTAATGCTCTCGTCCTTTATAGGACGAGGGCTTTTTTATTTCGAAATTTATCGAAATACTCGCTGTTCGGGGTGCGCAACCGAATACTTAAAAAATGAGATTCTCATTATCTCCATCAATACAAAGTATAATTAAGGAGAAAATTGAAATGAAGGAAAAGAAAAAAGATATTTTAGTAGTTGGTCTAGCATTATTTGGATCATATTTTGGAGCTGGAAACTTGATATTTCCACCCCTGCTTGGATTTATAGCTGGAAGTCAATGGACCTCGTCATCAGTTGGTTTTATAATTTCTGCTGTATTGATGCCGGTTCTTGCCCTATATGTAATATCAAAAAATGGAGGTTCTCTTGAATCTATGACAAGTGACATACATAGGAATTTTTCAAAAGGTTTGTTGTTAGTAATAATGTTGTTTGCAGCTCATATTTCAGTTCCTAGGACAGGAGCAGTGGCATACGAGCTAGGACTTAAGTCAATATTACCAAAAGTTCCGATTGAAGTATTTATATTAGTATATTTTTTGATAGTAATATATTTCTCATTAGATGTAAATACAATGATAAATAAAGTTGGAAAATTTTTAACTCCAATCCTAGTAATAATCCTGCTTGGAATAATAATAAAGGGAATTTTTACGCCAATTGGAATTGCTGATATACCACAAAAGTCTGGTATTTTTACAAGTTCATTTTTGGAAGGATATCAAACAGGAGACTTATTGGTTAGCTATTTAATAGGAACAGTGTTTATAAGCGATATAATTAGGAGGGGATATAGGGATAGTGACAAGAGAAATAAGGTGGTTGCCTACTGTGGCTTGATTGCGATTGTACTACTTGCAGTAATTTATGTAGGCCTGATATATTTAGGCTCTAGTATGAGTTCACACTTACCTAAGAATATAGATAGAAGTGTTTTATTAGTGACTATAGCCAAGAAAATACTTGGTGTTCAAGGCTTTTCTATATTTTCAATAGCTGTTGTTCTAGCTTGTATTACAACTGCTATAGGTCAAATTACATCTATAGCAAACTTTTTTCACAAGATTTCAGGTGAAAAAATAAATCACAAACATGCAGTTATTTTCTTTTCAATATTAAGTGGAAGCATTGCTATAATGGGAGTTGAAAAAATAGTTTATTTTGCTACACCAATATACTTAGCAATATACCCTAGCGTAATTGTACTAATGATTTTGGGGCTGCTTAGAAAATATATAAGTAATAAAGAAAGTTTTAGGTATGCACTGCTATTTACAATCCTAGTTAGTGTGATGGAAGCAATTTTATCAGTAGTAAATATTAGCTTTATAAGAGCCTTTATAGATATACTACCTTTAAGCTCTTATGGTTTTGCTTGGCTGTTGCCTGCAACACTCGGAATATTAGTTGGTAGCGTAGTAGGTAAAGAGAAATTAACACAATTTGAATATGGAATATAAGGAGGATATTATGACAAAATACAATACAAACACAATTTGCGTACAGGGTGGATATTCACCTAAAAATGGAGAGTCTAGAGTAGTTCCAATTGTACAATCAACTACATTTAAGTATGAGACTTCTCAAAACATGGGAGATTTATTTGATTTAAAGGAAAGTGGCTATTTTTACACTAGGCTTGCCAATCCAACTAACGATGCCGTTGCAAATAAGATAACACAGTTAGAAGGTGGTGTGGCAGGTATCCTGACTTCATCTGGACAGGCGGCCAACTTCTACGCTATTTTAAATATAGTAAAGGCTGGAGACCATGTAATTTCTTCATCTGCCATTTATGGAGGGACTTACAACCTAATTGCCAATACAATGAAAAATCTCGGTATAGAGGCTACCTTTGTTGAACCAGATATATCATTAGAGGAACTTCGTACTAAATTTAAGGAAAATACTAAGCTAGTATTCGGTGAGACACTTTCTAACCCTTCTTTAAAGGTATTAGATATTGAAAAATTCGCCACAGCCGCACATGAACATGGTGTGCCCCTAATAGTGGACAACACATTCCCAACTCCAATCTTTTGTAGACCATTTGAGTGGGGAGCAGATATTGTTACACATTCAACAACTAAATACATGAATGGATCAGCAAATTCAGTAGGTGGAGTAGTTGTAGACTCAGGCAACTTCAACTGGGAAGACTACAAGTCTAAATATCCAGGACTTACTAGCCCAGATCCAACTTACCATGGAACTGTTTATACCGAAAGTTTTGGCAAAGCTGCATATATTACCAAGATGACAACTACCTTAATGAGAGACCTGGGTTCAATCCCATCACCTCAAAACTCATTCTATCTTGGTATTGGATTGGAAACTCTTCATCTGAGAATGGAAAGACATTTCGAGAATGCCTTAAAAATAGCTAGATTTTTAGAGGTAAACGACAAAATTTCTTGGGTATCTTTCTCTGGGCTGGAAAAGGACGACCAGTATAATCTTGCTCAAAAGTACCTGCCAAATGGTTCTTCAGGAGTTATATCATTTGGAGTTAAGGGCGGCAGACAAGCTGCAATTAAGTTTATGGATTCATTAAAACTAGCAGCCATAGTTACTCATGTAGCTGATACTAGAACTTGCGTACTCCATCCAGCATCTACAACTCACAGACAAATGAACGATTCTGAATTGTTGGCAGCTGGAGTTAGCCCTGACTTGATAAGAATGTCTGTTGGAATAGAATACGTAGAAGATATTATAGAAGATATAGAGCAAGCTCTTGATGAAATTTAATAATATACTTACATGTAATACTAATGACTAGATTATGTATAGGAGAATTAATGAGAAAAGAAAACAGGAAAGCAGTTTAAATTTTAGTGGTATGTATATTAGGGACAATAATAGTATATTGTATACCGTATGTATTTAAATTATTTAGTATTTTATATACCTGATGAAGAAAAGAAACTTGTAAAAATATATCATATTATCTATGGTAAAAGAGATATTGAAAATCAGTTAAAAGAAAATATAACTTTTGAATAAGGATTTAAAATTCCAGACGATGTTTGGAAAATTCAATAATATGTATTAGAGAAGTAAAGGCAGAAATGCTGACGCTTCTCTTTTTTATTGATGAAAGGAACGAAAAAATGCCAGATAAAAGAATGTTTTCACTAAAGATAGTCTATAGTGATTTATTTTTAGAAATGCAACTAGCCTATTAAAAATAGGTATAAGAATGTCATATAATTCACCATATGGCTTCACATCAATTAAAATTTTTTTTAAGGGGAAAAGCTCTTTTAATAGTATGAGATATTGTGGGTTTTTAGAAAAATAATTATAGGATAAATCTATTCATAAAATAGGAAGCGGTAAATACAATATATTTACTGCTTTTTTCTTGATTATAACTAATGATATCTATTTTAATGTAATTTTGTATAAAATAATTGAAAATAGTATGTATTTATACATATAGACACTTAAATAATATTTGAGATAAATTGCTAAAAACATTATTGAAATAGAATATAAACCATGATATAATTGATATCAGTTAATGATTATACTATTACGAAAATAGTAGTAATATTAGATTAGAAAGGATCTGTATAAGGTAGGAATGCAGATAGCATATAGTCATATTTGACTATATGTAGTGAGGGGCTATATAGAGAAAAAACTGCGGTTTTATCTTTGTATATAAATAATTCAAGGGGGTACTTTATGAAAAAAGTAGTAAGTGTGCTGCTTGCG
>OHAD01000718.1_pt1 | contig 36698 bp, 37 predicted proteins | sample 1577011 | NCBI WGS metagenome assembly OHAD01 (sample SAMEA3541510, study PRJEB24748) | human gut metagenome | biome: human gut; feature: human-associated habitat; material: faeces | place: China | collected 2012 | reverse complement strand
GCAAGTGTCAGACCGTTATGCGCCTTGAGGCGCTGCCTGTATCATAGGGCTTTGCCCGCATCTGAAATACCCCCGGCTTCGCCGGGGGATATTTATTTCCATTAAAATGCCCATTCTCCGTTTTCAAAGATCTTCACGTTCTCTCCCGTTCTGGTGGTACCCGTAATGGTCATATCCGGCGCGCCCACCATCACGTCCTCGTGGATGATGCTGTCGTTCACACCGTGGGCCAACAGTTCCTGCTTCGTCATGGCCGTACCGCCCTTTACAGTGCCGGGGTAACCCTTACCGAAGGCGATGTGGCAGGCCGCGTTCTCGTCGAACAGCGTATTGTAGAACAAAATGCCCCGCCGGTTGATGGGGCTGGACGCCGGCACCAGCGCGATCTCGCCGATGCGGCGGGAGCCTTCATCGGTGTCCAGCAGCTGGCCCAGCAGCGCCTCGCCGCTTTGGGCCGAATGCTCCACCACTTCGCCGTCCTTGAAGGTGACGGAAAAGCCCTCAATGAGGTTGCCGTTGTACACATAGGGCTTGGTGCCCTTTACAACGCCGTTTACGCGCAGACGGTGCGGCGCGGTGAACACTTCCTCGGTGGGGATATTTGCGATGAATGTGTAGCCCTCGGGCGTACGGCTTTGAGCGCCCTCCCACACATGCCCGTCCGCAAGGCCGATGGTGAGGTCTGTGCCGTTGGCGCTCTGCAGCCGGATGCTGTCCAGATCCAGCGCATTCATGCGGTCGCGCCAGGCGGTCATTTTTTTCACATGCGCCTGCCACTCGGACACCACATTGCCGTTTTTCACGCGGCACACGTCGAAGATAGCGTCCCAAAGCATTTCCTGAGCCTCGTCCTCCGCCGCGCCGGGAAATACCTTTCCCGCCCACGCGGCGCTTGGGATCGCCACGATGCTCCACTGCACCTTGTCGCTCATGGTATAGCTGCGCCACTCCTCCTGCGCCTTCATAGCCGCCTGGTTTGCGCGGTCGATCTTTTCCATATCAAGCCCCTTGTAGATCTCCGGGTCCCGCGCGGAAATGGACAGCATGCACGCGCCGCCCTCACTCTCCACATAATCGAGATAGCTGCGCTGGAGCCAGGGCTTCACATCCTCCAATACCTCCACGGCGGTATGCTCCATTTTAATGCGGGACAGCTTTTCGTCCGAATAGTGCACCACCACTTCCTTCGCGCCCGCAGCGTAGGCCGCCTCGGCACAGGCCCGGGCGAAAAAAGCCCCCTCGATAGGCGCACGGATGATGAGCGTCTGCCCCGGCTGGGGGTTGACGCCGATCTTTACGGCAAATTCCGCATACTGCTTCACCAAATTCATATCCATTTTCATTTTCTCCAAATCATCAGGATTTCCGCGCGCCGCGCGGCGGTCTGCTTCGTTATATGCTTTGCTCCAGCCGGGTGAAAAATTCCACCGTCTTGGCAATCTCACGCACCGGGATACGCTCGTCGTTGTTGTGGATCAGCCCCCGCTGCTCTTTGGAGAGCGCCATGGCGCTGAACTTGTATACGTCCCGGCAGATGGCGCTGAAATGACGGCTGTCGGAGCAGGCCATCATCAGGTACGGCGAGACGATGCTGCCCTGCCATGTGTCGCCCACTGCCTTGGCCAGCGTCTCCCAGTTCGCATCCTCCGCGGAGGCATACGGGCTGGCATTCTGAGCGTATGTTACCTTGACCTCCACCTTATCGTTGCGAATGACGTCTTTCAGGTGCTGCGCCGCACTTTCCGGCGTATCCAGATTGACAAGCCGCAGGTTGATGCCCGCCGACGCCTCGGTGGGCAGCACGTTGATCTGCTTGGAACCCTGCGCCGTGGTGAACGCCATGGTGGTGCGCATCATCGCGCCCAGCTCGCCGCCCAGCCTGCCCGCCAGAAGCGGCAGCAGAGGCCCAAACAGCCACAGATTCGCAAATACCAGCCGCAGGCCGAAAGGCGCATACGGCCCCACGTTTTGGAACAGCGCGCGCACGGGCGCCGTCAGATGCGCCTTGAACTGGTGTTTTTCGCAATCGGCCACGGCCCGGCACAGCATGCCCAGCGTGGAGGGCACGGCCGGCGTGCTGGCATGGCCGCCGGCGGCACGCGCCGTCAGCTCCACATTCATAAAGCCTTTTTCTCCGATGCCCACCACCGCGATGGGCTGCTTGACGCCGGGGAATACGCCGTCTACAACGGCGCCGCCTTCATCCACCACCATTGCGGGCCTGACGCCCCGCTCCTTCAAATATTCCACGATGGCCGGTGCGCTCGGCCCGCTCACTTCCTCGTCGCCTGAGAAAGAAAAGTACACGTCGTTCCGGGGCACAAAGCCCTCGCTCATCAGCCGTTCGGCCGCCTCCAGAATGCCCAGCAGCGTGATTTTCGTGTCCAGCGTACCGCGCCCCCACAGCTCGCCGTCAAACACCTCGCCGCAGAAAGGCGGATGCTTCCACCCCGCTTCGTCTACAGGCACTACGTCATAGTGCGCCATCAGGACAACGGGAGCGGCGCTGCTTTTTCCTTTCCAGTGAAACAGCATGCCCGTGTGGGCGATGCGCACGGGCGGGCACATCTCATGTACGCGGGGGTACAATTCCCGCAGCTTCTCACGGAAGCCCTCAAACTGTGTTTCATCAAACTTTTCCGCATCATAATTGGACACCGTCGGGATGCGCACCAGCTGCGCCAGGCGCTGTACAGCCCCCTCTGTGTCCACGGCGACGGGCGTGGGCGCCGCCCCAGCCCCCGCCTCCGGTTTGAACCGGGCCGCACGGATGCACAACACGGCGCACAACGCCAGCACAGCCGCAAGTATGAGCCAGCCGATCATAAAAACTCCTCCGTTCTGTTGGATATGGCTTGTTTTCATCATACCACAAGCAGGCAAAAAAAGGAAGCGGACGCCCCTGGGACGTCCGCTTTGCATGTGGTTTTAAAACTCGATCTTTTTCTCGATATAAGCGCGCAGGTCCTCGATCTTCACACGCTCCTGCTGCATGGTGTCGCGGTCGCGCACGGTCACACAGCCGTCGGCGGCCGTCTTGTCGTCGCCCACGGTCTCAAAATCGATGGTGATGCACAGCGGCGTGCCGATCTCATCCTGGCGGCGGTAACGCTTTCCGATGGAGCCGGTCTCATCATAATCCACCATGAAATACTTCGCCAGCTCGGCGCGCACTTCCTCGGCCTTGGGGGCCAGCTTTTTCGAAAGCGGAAGCACGCACGCCTTGAAGGGCGCCAGCGCCGGATGCAGGCGCATCACCACGCGGGTGTCGTTTTTCCCGGCGTCCACCACTTCCTCGTCGTAGGCCTCGCAAAGGAACGCCAGCGCCACACGGTCCGCGCCCAGGGACGGCTCCACAACATAGGGGATATAGCGTTCATTGGTCTCCGGGTCAAAGTATTCAAGACTCTTGCCGCTGGCCTCCTGATGACGGCCCAGATCGTAATTGGTGCGGTCGGCAATGCCCCACAGCTCGCCCCAGCCAAACGGGAACAGATACTCAATGTCCGTCGTAGCCTTGGAATAGAAGGACAGCTCCTCCTTCTCATGGTCGCGCAGGCGCATGTTTTCCTCTTTCATGCCCAGGCTCAGCAGGAAGTTCTTGCAGTAATCCTTCCAATAGTAGAACCAGTCCAGATCGGTGTCCGGCTTGCAGAAGAACTCGCACTCCATCTGCTCGAACTCCCGGATGCGGAAAATAAAGTTGCCCGGCGTGATCTCGTTGCGGAAGGATTTGCCGATCTGGCACACGCCGAACGGCAGCTTGCGGCGCGTGGTGCGCTGGATATTGGCGTAGTTGACAAAGATGCCCTGCGCCGTTTCAGGCCGCAGATAGACCTCATTCTTGGCGTCTTCGGTAACGCCCATAAACGTCTTGAACATCAGGTTGAACTTGCGGATGTCGGTAAAATTTTTGCTGCCGCATTCCGGGCAGGCGATGCCATGCTCGCGGATATATTCCGTCATCTCGTCGAAGCTCATGCCTTCGGCGTGTCCGCCCGCGTCCTCGATGAGCTTGTCCGCGCGGTGACGGGCATGACAGTCCCGGCAGTCCATCAGCGGGTCGGAAAAGCCGCCCACATGGCCGGAGGTGACCCAGGTCTGCGGGTTCATCAGAATGGCGGAATCCAAGCCAACATTGTATTTGGATTCCTGCACGAACTTCTTCCACCAGGCCTTTTTGACATTGTTTTTAAACTCGACGCCAAGAGGGCCGTAATCCCAGCTGTTGGCCAGGCCGCCGTAGATCTCGCTGCCCGGATATACAAAGCCCCGGTTTTTGCACAGGGCGACGATCTGGTCCATGGTCTTTGCGCTGTTTTCCATCGTGACACACCTTTTCTTATAAATGATAGGAACAATAAGACATGGGTTTATTGTACGGCAGGCGGCGCGGTTCGTCAAGGGTTTGGCTTGACTTCGCGCGCATTGTGTCATATAATATTTTAGCTTGGATTCCTCGTGTAAGCGCCGTATCCGCCGCGCTGGCACGCAGACATCCGTGCCAAAACCGCATACCGGGGTGTAGCGCAGTTGGTAGCGCGCCTGCTTTGGGAGCGGTTTTCCGTCTATCCACGATGGGAACAGCCAAAGCCCGGAACCCCTTGCAACACGGGCATTTGCGGGATTTCGCTTGGCCGGGAAAACGGGCCAGAAATCGACTTTGACCGCATAAATGACTACAGACAGGAAAAAACTTTGAATCGCACGAGTTTCGTGCTATAATCATGACAACCAAATATCCGGGTGTAGTGCAGTTGGTAGCACGCGACATTTGGGATGTCGAGGCCGCGCGTTCGAGTCGCGCCACTCGGACCAAAAAACCTCTGAAATCGGTGATTTCAGAGGTTTTTCTTATTCATTGTCTATTTCGGCGCAGGATTTGAGAATCAATAGTCTGTTCTAAGTCCTAATATTTTCGCCAGAACATTCGTAACATCACAAGAATTCCAAGGCTCTAATTCAACAATCCCGTCATATTCTCGCTTTATGCGAATTACATCCAACACATCACCTTCAAATGCATAGTAATGTTTTGCAAGGGTTAATGCAAAGTGCCTAAAGCTTTCATATGCCGCTCTTTCTTTGAACTTCACAGAATAATGCTTTGCATCTGCCTTATTGCATATTGCGTCCCATTTTTGTTCAAATAACGACAGTATTTGCTCTTCATCATGCTCCTCAGCTTTGTATAAGCTTCCATCTTCGGCTTCGTCGTAAACCGAGGTTCTCCAGTTTATTTCAACATGATCGATGAAGTCAATTTCTCGTATATCTTCTGAAGAAAGTACTTGCCGCAGATTATAAACGATATACAGAATCGGGGCATCATCCAATTCCGAGGTGAACTTCTCCAATCGCGGGATCTCGCGAATAATTTCTTCACAGTGGTAGTCACAGCAGGCAGAAAATATTTTCAGTATCTGACCGCTAATGTCATGTGTTCGGTTGCCTACTTTATATTGACTCAATATTCCTTCAAACTTTTTGTAGAAAGCAAAGTCGTGGGGATTGTCCAAATTCAGAGGCGTATATTGTTGTCCTTCTGCATATACATGTGCTTCGTAATTGAATTTTCTCATGCATACATCAAAGACTCTTTTTTGAGAATAAAGATTTTTGAGATGCGATGACACATTATAGTGAATATCCCTATGATAATTGCAATCATATTTTCGAGTTCACTACCAGAAACTCGTTCAAAAATATGTTTTGCTGCGAGTATGTCTTTACAAGCCTTATTTAAGGTTTTCTCCACCACATCTTCAGATAATTGTTCGTCAACAAAGATCCCATCCATAATAAACTCTACAGCCTGCTCTAAATCACCTCGGATCAGTTTGATTTCTGCCAAGACCTCCTCGATTCTGGGGCGTTCTTCCGGGTTTTGCCGCATACAACGATCTATAAGGTTATCTAATGGTGACAACAACGGTTCAACTTCTGAAACAGTCCGAAACCTTGATCCCGATGGCTTTGCTTTGGTGAAGAGTTCGTTGATGATGGCCCCTACTGCATATATGTCGCACGATGTTGTAACATCTCGCGCATTTCCTTTTACTAACTGTTCTGGAGCAGCATAACTTTTATTACCTAACCAGTCACCTGCTTTTGTTAATGTAGAATCGACAAAATGCGCAATACCAAAGTCGGCCAATACAAGATTGGCGTTGCTGTCCAGAAATATGTTTTCTGGTTTGATATCCCGATGTACGATACCTCTATCATGTATATATTTTACAGCCTCGCAAAGCTGTGTGGAGTAGTCAAGCAACTTTAGAAAATCATGTTCTTCTTCGATGATGGTCTTCAGTGTTTTTGTGCAACGAGGCATAATGTAACACAACTGTCCATTAAACTCCCCATGTCCCAACACTTTTAGAATATTCCGATGATCCGCATCCTTACAAAAGCGTAGCTCCTGTAAAAACCGTTCACTTTTTTCTGTGTAACCGTTATCTCCTTCTTTTAGAGTGAGAAACTTAACGGCATACTCAACAGAATCTTCTGCACTTTTAGCAGAACAAACGTATCCATTTCCGCCAGAGCCAATGCCATCCCCAAGGGTGTATTCAACTCCATCGAATGTGATTTTCTTGTTTTTGTAGGTTGCCACAACGTTCCCTCGCAATATCATGATTGCTGACCAGCACTATATCCTATTTTAGTTGATTTGTATTACTCTTGCAATCCGTTTTTTATTGGTGACACGCACAGGCAACCTTTTCTTTCTTTTGTTCAAAACTACGTCGTATGGATATTTTATTGTGTTTTTCATTCTTTTGTATTATAATATATTAACGGCAGGCCAGAGCGCCTGCAATGCCAGCCGTGTGGAACGATTCCATACGGTTGTTTTTGTATCAGCGCGAGTAGTGGAGGTGCCGAAAATACAATTAAGCATACCAGACAATTCTTTCTTGGATTCTTTTGAACATTTAGGTAGCATCCCTCTCGATATGTATGGAAAAAACGAGTTGAATCTGTTCATGTTACGTATTAACGCGAATGAATTTGACTATGAACTTCTCGTCCAGAATTTGCTTGAGCCCATTATTACATATTCGGTATCGCGAAAAGTAAAGGCGGATTATTCTAACAGACCACATACACTCACTAAAAAAGCCTTGGAGCGATTTGTTGAGTACTGCAACAACACTGGTGAATTAGGAGAATTACTGTTGTACGCCTTTCTGGAGTGTCACCTGAATGCGCCCAAAATACTGACTAAACTCGAGTTGAAAACATCCACAAATCTGTATGTAAATGGAGCTGACGGTGTACATTATCTGAAACTTCCTAACGGGAACTATCAACTTATTTTTGGTGAATCAAAAACAATTGATGATTTAACAGAAGCTCTCCGAGCCGCATTTACATCGATAGCAGAGTTTAAGAATCAAGTTAACAAAGGCGGGAACCACAAAAGTGGAATCAACTACGAAAAGTCTCTAATCAGTGATAATCTAACAAAAGAAACTTTTTCCGATGAAGATGCAGCGTTCATTCGAAGTTTAATATATCCAAAGAAAGAAAATACATTCTTCGTAGATGATGCATTTGGTGTGTTTATTGGATATGATTTAAGTATTTCACCTACTGACAAGAAATTACCTAACGATATTTTTCGTGACAAAGTTAAAACGGATATCTGCAAAACAATAACATCCAAAGTTGCCTTAATCAATAAATATATTGATGAAAAAGGATTGTCCGGACATTCTTTTCACATATATATTTTGCCATTCACTGATCTGGCTAAAAACAGAACTCATGTCTTAGAGGAGTTAATCAAATGAATTGGTTTGATGAGTTGATTGAAGATGCTCTGGAAGATGAATATCTTAATGAGCTTATCGTAAAAGCAGAAAAGGCATATACTATCCACTTTCTCGATTTACACAATTGCGACTCCGTTGAGCTTTCTGAAAAAGAGTTCTCAGATCTTCTCCGTTTTGCAGATATATTATGCAGGAGCAAAGCCGCATCGGGTCGCAACAAAGCATATAAAATAATCAGTTTGCTATATGACCAGTACAGCGATGACCCTTATTTTCAATTCTGTGCCGATTCTGTCCTCACCAAATTAGGAATTTTTCCAACACTTCAACTACTTGAGGATAATAAGACTGTTTGTTCCAATGCTGAAATTTCTTTGGAGAAGAGTGTTAAAGAAGCCTTCCAAATGTCGCCTTTGGAGGGCAAAGTTTTTACCGATTCCCAATACTCGCTGTTCGAAAAAATGAAGAACAGTAACCACTTCAGTTTTTCAGGCCCCACATCCTTTGGAAAATCGTTTATTATGGAGGCCTTTATTAACCATATCACAACTGAACGTAATGGCTCGGATAATATCGTCATCCTCGTTCCAACCCGAGCACTGATTAACCAGGTAAGTACAAAGTTAAGGCAAGAAATTATAAACCCAAGATATAGAATTCTAACACATCCAGTAATTCCGGATATGTTTCGCCGAGATGATTATCGCTATATCTTTGTTTTCACTCCTGAGCGATGGATTTCCTATGTTTCAAATCCAGATAATCCTGTTATCACCTACATGTTCGTTGACGAAGCGCAAAAGGTAATTGCACCAAAGGATTCTCGATCTCCATTATACTATCACGCAATACTTCTTGCTGAACGCAAAAGTGTCAACCTCTATTTCGCATCACCTAATATACCCAACGCTGAGGTTTTCCTGGAATTGTTTGAAAAAAGTCAGGATGAAGTAATGGTAATTAGTGATTCGCCTGTCGCACAAAACCGATACTTTTTTGACTTTGTTGCTCATCGTGCGGTTTTATTTTCTGATACTGGTATCGATATAGAAATCCCATATAATACAAGTTCAGGCAGTGGCTTTTTAGGCGGCTTCTTAAAACATGTGGGAAGAAATGTCCAAAATATTGTTTACTGCAACACGATAGAAGATACAATTAGTTTCGCACTTGGTTTTTCGAGATCGCTGCCCATACGAAATAGCAAAAAAATTGAAGACTTTATTTCACTTATTAAAACATTCGTTCACAAGGACTATTACCTAATTGAGTGCGTAAGACACGGTGTTGCTTTCCATTTTGGCCGCTTACCGCAACGCATTAGAGAGCAAGTTGAGCGTTTATTTTCAGAGGGTGAATTAAACTACGTGTTTTGCACTTCGACACTCCTCGAAGGCGTCAATTTACCTGCAAAAAATATTTTTATTTTAAATAACGCCATTGGTTTGAGCAAGTTCAGCGATATAGATTTCTGGAATCTCGCTGGTCGTGCCGGCAGATTAAGCAAAGAGTTGAGCGGCAATATTATTTGTGTCCGAGCAAGTAATAAGAAAAATCGCTGGGATCAACCTGACAAGGATCTGACGGTAGTTCGAAACAGAAAAATACAAAAAATAGTTCCATCGGTAATTAAGGGAGAACGCAATTTTTACCAAAACCTTGGTAACGCAATCCAGGATACTCCTTTTACAAATAAGGATGCTCCACAAACTCAAGTGGATATCTGGAATCACTATTCTAATATTTTGTGCATCCATCAAATAGGGAAAAATGATTCCATCCTTATTAGCAATTTTTTGAAGCGCAATCCAAAGGCAAAACAAATTCTTTCTACTGTCAGCAAAACCAACTGTGTTCCCTTGGTTATTTTGGAGCAATCATCTACTATAAAGCCTAAATATCAAAATGAATTATGGAATATGGAGCAATTACAACCTCTCCCCTCCGAGGTATCTAAAGAATCTTGTTTCCAGATTCTCGAACTATTATATGATGTTTACCACTGGAACACTGAAGAATCCGGGGGAAGAAATCCGATGGTTCGAGATCGTTCCAGACTTCAGTATTTCTCAATCTTAATGTATTCTTGGGTACAGGGTACCCCGTTGAACATGATAATCAATAGTCTCCTTCGATATTACAAAACGCGGGGACAAATCTTTTACCAAGGTAACTATCAGGCTTTTGACTCCAGCAACAAAGCGCATATTAATCATGTCATTAACGAGTTGATGGCCGATATAGACACTGCTTTACGCTTCAAAATAAAAAACTACATATTGAACTACAGCCTGATTTGCGCTCACCGAATTGGAGATTCTGTTAGTGAAAACTGGGTAAACTACATTGAATACGGAACAACAGACCCTGTAGTAATAGCTCTACAAACCATTGGTATACCTCGTCATTTAGCCAGTTTTATCATTAATGAATACCCTCAATGTGTTATCATGGAAGGCGATATTGTCATTTTGTTTGATGACAAAGAATTGAGGGATATCATTGATAAGGATCAGTTTGAAGATGAATTTGATGAACTTGCAGAAATTTTTAGCTGGCAGTAGAGTATAATAAACAAACTGATAAAGCTTATATCGCTCCGCAGTCGAGCCATCTAACGAAAACTGCCGACATGGGTACCGATCACTCGGTACCCATGTCGGCAATTCTTTTTACTTGTTCTTCTTCGTTTTCTTCCGCCCTTTCTTTCCCGCCGGAGCCGGCGGGAGTGTTCCCTCTGCCTTCTGCCGCTTCAGCTCTGCGAGCTCGGCTTTCATCTCTACAATCAGCACTTTCAACTTTTCCTCACACTCCTCGCGGGTATGGGCGTAGACGTTGCGGGAGTGCTTCTTGCCGTCGATCCACATGGGCGAGTAGCGCCCCTCCCACAGGTTTGGCCCTTTGGATGAGATACATCCGGTACCCGCCCTGCGTCGGCTCATGACAGGCTTGAAATCGGTCATTCTCGGCTTACCCGGCTGGCCGGGGGCAGTTTCCTGACCCGGCTCTGAACCGCCCTCTGGCGGCGCTGCTTTGCCGATGCCTCGGTCGATGTTGGCGGCGGCTGTGCGCTGCATATCGTCGGTGATGTGGGTGTAGATGTCCAGTGTGGTGGCCGCCGACACATGGCCCAACATGGCGGAGAGAGTTTTCACATCCATACCGTTCTGCAAAGCCAGCGTCGCGAAGGTGTGCCGCAAGTCATGAAACCGCACCTGCTTGCACCCGGCGTGTTCCAGGATGAGTTGGAGCCGTTTGCGCACCACGCCAGGGGTGAGGGGACGATCCTCCTTCACCGGAGACGGGAACATCCATCGGGAGTTCACCGTTTTCTTGTACTCCTTCAGCACCTCGACCACCGATGGCGGCAGTACGATTTTGCGAATGGAATTCTTGGTCTTCGGCTCGCTGAACTGAAGTTCTCCATTGACCTGATAGACCTGCTTGTTCACATTCAGCACGCCCGTTTCGAAGTCCAGGTCGTCCCATTGGAGTGCCATGAGCTCACCACGCCGCAGGCCGGTGGCAAGGTCCAGGAGGAAGAGTTCGTAGTAGCCCTCGGCCTGGGCCTGGATGAGGAAGCGCTGAAGTTCGTCCCGGTCCAGCACCTGCATCTCCCGCGCCCTCTTGGGCGGCAGCTTACAGCCGATGGCCGGGTTGGTGCGAATGAGCCCATCCTGCACCGCCTTCTCCAGCGCGGTGCGGCAGGTGGCATGGCACATACGCACCATCCGGTCGGACAGTCCCTCACCGAAGCGTTCCGTGAGGGACTTCCGGCCATTCTTTTTGAGCCGTGCATAGAACTGCTGCAGGTCGTTTTGGGTCAGCTTGTTCAGCGGGATGTTACCGATCTCCGGGACGATATGCAGACGGATGCGGCTCTCATAGCCCAACTGGGTGGTGGGGCGGATCTTGGGTTTGGAGTGAGTTTCATACCAGTACTCCAGCCAGTCACCGAACCGCATGTCGGGCTTCACCTTGTCGGACTTGATGCCGCCCAACTCCTCTTTCAGTTTCTGGAGCTTTTCGGCACACTCCTGTTTGGTTTTGGCGAGGACATTCTTCGTCTTGGGATAGCCCTTGTCATCGTAGCCGATGACATAGCGTCCCTCCCAACGTCCGTCCGCCCGCTGTCTTATGGTTCCGTCTCCGTTTTTTCGTTTTCTTGCCACGGTTTCAACTCCTTTCCGAAGAGATCTTCCATGAAGCTACCTACAATACCGCTGGCCTGCTGCATGTCCGAAGTCACATGGGTGTAGGTGTCCAGGGTGAAGGAGGCGTTGGTGTGTCCCAGGATACCGGACAGCGTCTTGGCATCCACGCCGCTGGTCAGGGCATGGGTGGCGAAAGTGTGCCGCAAGTCATGGAACCGGATGTCGGGCAGGCCCGCCTGTTTGAGCAGCACCTTCAGTCGGCGGTAGGCCGAGTCGGGATTTGCCGGCAGCTCCGGGCTGGTAGGATGGGGGAATATCCATTGACTGATGGCTCGTTTCTTTCTCTGCCGCAGGAGCTCTATGATGCTCGGGGGAAGGATGATGGTGCGTGTTCCCTTGCTGGTCTTGGTGTCGCCCAAGGCGAATACGCCCATCTTTTTGCTGTGGAGGGTACGGCACACTTTCAGCGTTCCTTTCTTCTCATCGAAGTCCTTCCACATGAGGCCGCAAATTTCACCCCGCCGCAGGCCGGTCATGAGCTCAGTGTAGAAGAACTCGTACCAGACTTCGTCCTGCTGGATGGCATCCATGAAGGTGTCCAGTTCCTGCTCGTTCAGGATGCGCTTGGGTTTGTAGTTTGGCCTGGGGGCGGTCGGACCCTCTGTGGGGTTCTTCGGAATGATGTGCGCCTGCACCGCGTCCTTCATGGCACCGTGGAGTACGGTATGGATGTGGTTGACGGTGGCATCGGAGAGTTCGTTTCCATCCTCGGAATGCTCATGGATGCATCCCTCTTTTTTCAGGCGGCGGTACATGCGCTGGATGTCCTGACTGGTGACGAGTGATACCTGCTTGTGCCCCAGTTGGGGTTTGATGTAGCAGTCGATGAACTGGCGGTAGCACTTCATAGTGCTGGGGCGGATGGTGCCTTCCTTGTACTCCTCCAGCCAGGTGTCCAGCCACTCGCCCAGGGTCATGCGGCTGTCCTCGGTCAGCTCCACATCCTGATAGCGCTCGATGCTCTGGTGAAGCTTGTCCGTCAGCTCTTTCTGGGTGTTGGCGTAGTCGTGATGGAAGATAGGGTCGCCGTTTTTCTTGTGGCCCACCACGATGCGTCCTTCTCAGCGTCCGTCATCCCGCTTGCGCACCATGCCGTCGCCGGATGGTCTTCGTTTTGCCATTTGAGTCACCTCCTTGGTGAGATTTTGTTTTTAAGACTCGCTAAGTGTCTCGCTACGCTCGGTTGCTCGCATGCATAGCACCTGCGGATGCTTATGGCAACACAAACAACTACCACACTTTGCGTGAAACAGCTACCGAATTATTTGAAGGGCTTTACAGTGAAATTTGCCTCAAAACGAGGCAAAAACAGGCCACGGAGCCGCTTCGCCGTCGGTGGAAACCCTTGCAAACACTGGTTTTTTCTGATTTGGAGCGTCAAAAAGGTTCCGTGAGCCGCGAAAGAACGTCCTTTTGTCCCCGGTCACAAACCCTTGAAAATGCCCGCACTGCGGGCATTTGTGGGATGGACGGGGGCGGTCACGCCCCCGGTCCTTTCTCCTGCTCTCTTTTCGGCGGCGGCAGATTGGCCGAAGCGGCGGTCACCAAGCCCGGTGAAGCGGTCACGGCACATCACCTCCTTCCAGGCAGAACACGCTGCGGTAGCTCTGGAAGTCTGCAACCATATTTCGGTGCAGCATTTCCTCGCACAGCAGCAGGCGGCACACCGTCACGCCATAGACATTCCGCATCTCATCACGGTGCTGGCGAGCGAACGCCTTCTGCTCCTCAGACAGATCACCGTAGTGCTCATCGCAGAGGAACTTGTGGAGTTCTCCTTTGTCGATGGGGTCTGCATGACACTTGTTCCATTCGCTCTGGATGTAGAGCATGGTGTCCTGAGTGCGTCGAGCAACGGTCATTGGGTCGTGGTCGACGATGAGGTTTGCGAGAGAAATGATCATGCACTGACTCCTTCCGTTTCGTTGATGTGATTTTCTTTATTGAGCTGCGCCAGGCGTTTCCGCAGTCTCGCTTTCTCCGCTTCTTCCTCGGCGCGTGCGAGCTGCCGCTGATAGAAGATTTCCAGCGCTTCCTGAATGGGACGGATGGTATAGCGCAGACTGCCGTTCCGGATGCGTCCGTCCTTCGTGTTGATGGTGGTCGGCTCAGTGCGGATAAGACCTTTCTCCTCCAGACTGAGTACGTACTTTCGCACCGTGTTCTCGCACATCTTCACCGCCTTGCCGATGGTGCGGTAGCTGGGATGACACTGGTAGGTGTCGCGGTCCTCGCACCGGAGCAGGTAGGCGTAGATAGAAATTTCTTTGGAGTCCAGATCGAGACAGAAGACCTCGTTGGGCATTTTGAAATAGCACTTGTCGGTATCGCGTTTGGGCCAGCGCTGGAACATCAATTCTCACCTCCTGTTTGCTGTTCCACCCACCGGCGGAACTTATCCTTGGGTACTACGAAGCGGCTGCCGACCCGCATAGACGGGAAGCCCTCATCGTGCATGAGCTCGTATGCGCTGGCCAGTCCGATGCCCAGCGTCTGAGCCACGAGCTTTGCGTTGAGGAACAGCGGGAGCTCGTCGTAGTTGGTGAACTTGGATTCTTTCAATGCGTGTCCTCCTTTGTATTGATTGTGGTGGTTGATCGTGATCCCTGGCACAGCCATAGGCACCAACTCCTTTCCGGTAGATTTGGATTCAGAGAGTCGTTCTCTGTGGTTAATGAAAAATGCCTTCACTTATCGCGGAGAAAACGGGATTTGCACACCCTGTTTTGAAAAAATTAGAGGTCTGAAAATGCAGATTTCATCAGAATGATATATGGCTGGTGTTTTATGAGAGTAACATGGATGTGATATGGGCTTCTTTTTAGTTCCGAAAAAGGCTCTCTACTTATCGCCAAAAAAACGGCAGTTTTATAGGGCTTTTTACCTATCATTTTCAAAAGACTTTTTCCTTGTTTATCGCGGCGCATTTATTGAGCAAATTAAAACGACCGTTCTGACAGTGTGTTAGTCAGGACGGTCGCCGTGATTGATCATTTATATCATTCCGATAATTCAAATATTATTATTCCGATGTCATTGATATTGTTCCGCAACGGTGGTATACTTTCTTTGGATTGGAGTGATGCTCATGTTTATGACTGTGAAGCAGGCCGCAGAAAAATGGGGTCTGTCTGACCGCCGCGTTCGTATTCTGTGCGCCGAGGGAAAAATCCCCGGTGCGTTTCAGGAGGGGCGTGGTTGGAAGATTCCCATGGATGCCGTGAAGCCTGCCGACGGACGGTTCAAGTCCACCGAGAGTCTGCTGAATATAATCGACCGGAAGAAGGCCGATCTGGATGCATGCCGCCCTCTGACCGAGGGAGAGGTGGCACGGCTGACGGAGGAGTTCACCGTTGAGTACACCTACAACTCCAACGCCATCGAGGGTAACACCCTGACGCTCCGGGAAACCGACATGGTTCTGCGGGGCCTGACCATTGACCAGAAGCCGCTGAAAGATCACATGGAGGCCGTGGGCCACAAGGAGGCTTTTGACTACGTCTGTGAGCTGGTGCAGGAAAAGGCTCCCTTATCTGAGCGCATCATTCAGCAAATCCACTTCCTGGTCCTGGCGGATAAGAAAGATGACCGGGGCGTGTACCGCCGGGTGCCTGTCCGCATCATGGGTGCGCAGCATGAGCCTGTGCAGCCCTATCTGATCCAGCCCCGCATGGAGCAACTCATGGCGAGCTATGCAGAGAGCGCCGAGCACATCGTTACCAAACTGGCCCGGTTCCATATAGAGTTCGAGGGTATTCATCCCTTCATCGACGGCAATGGCCGCACAGGGCGCTTGCTGGTCAATCTGGAACTGATGAAGGCCGGTTTTCCCCCCATTGACATCAAGTTCACGGAGCGCCTGGCCTACTACAACGCTTTTGATGCGTATCATGTGAAGCATGACCTGTCGGCTATGGCGAAACTGTTCGCCGGATATATCAACGAGCGGTTGGACTTGTATCTGTCCATGCTGCAGGAGAAATAATTTGACTTTAAAGAGCGGTCGGTTTTTAGCTGATCGCTCTTTGCTTGTGTGCAGATTTGAGTTTATCCCATGATCCCGATTTTGTTGCCGTTCTCATACATATCCGCGGCGCATTCGACACGGTTATCGCTCTGCAACTTTTTTGCCGTCCTATGATGCGGAAATGCTCCGCACAGGCGGCCTTCGCGTACGCGGCCTGACGCTGGCTCCATCAGCTAACGTATTCAAGTTGCCGGATATGACCGCCTGGAGCGGTGTTTTTCAAGGTACCGGAGGGATCTGAAAAGATCACCTCATGTGGTAGGCAGCGAAAACAGCTTTTTTATACCCCTCCAAGCAAATAATTCTTAATTCGCTGCCATTTCTTGTGGATGTTTTTCTGAGAAATGCCGTATTGATGAGCTAATTCGGTCTGGGTGTAGCCATCGAATACATATCGTGTCAACAATTCCAAATCTTCCGGGGACAGTGACCTCAGTCTTGCTGACATCTGAGGGTCTTCAATTTCTTCAACCCACCCATATCTCGAACTCCCGGCATAATTGTCCCAGCAGCTGACAGCATCCAAAAACTTTTTCATGAGCGCAGACTTATCTTCCTGGCCAATTGACGGCTCAACGAAGGTACTGATTCGTGGGAGCGGCTGGGGGAAACATACAAAACGACCGTTCCGGCTTTCATGCGTTAGCCGGGACGGTCGTCCTCTTTATGTGATTCAGTTGTTGCTGTCTTATGGTAGCGTGGGCAGGATATGAACCGGTTATTCAGGTTTCAGCCCATGATACCAATCTTGTTGCCGTTCTCGTAAATGTCCGCACCGTATTCGCAGTGATTTGGCCCCTGGTACTCCAGCCAGCCGAAGCCCTCCACATAGACCATGTCGCCGGGCTGGAAATCTGCGACCGTTTGCGCCGGGGTGGGATTGGGCGCTGGTTCCGGCTCAGGCGTTGGCTGCACTTCGGGAGCCGCAAGCGCTTCCACGGCTTCAGGCTTCGGTTCATTGATAGGTTCATGGAGAGGTTCCGACTGTGAAGTCTCATCTTTTTCTTTCTCTGTTGGCGGGTCAATTTCTGCTTCAAATTTGACCCCTGTGGCAGGCGGTTCTGGGGCGGTTACGGCGGGTGCCGGGGTTGGCATGGGTGTTTCCTCGACCGTTGCGGCTTGCGGCCACACAGCGGCACACAGGGCCAGACAGGTGGCAATTATGACTGCCGTGATAAGCCTTTTCATGTTTCTTCCTCCTTCTTGTATGCGAAACGAGTGCCCGGTTTCTCTGCCGTTTGGCAAAGCACCGGACGCTCGTTTTCGTAGTGATTCAGTTCTGCGGAAAGCTGCCATGCCAACTCAAATCCGGAGATAAAGCTGTCGAGAGATGTATCCTCCGCAATGCGGTCTTTCGCGTCGATGATCTGAAGCACCAGCCGCCGCTCCGTTTTCCCCAGCACCTCAATGAGTACCTGGTGACATTCTTCGACTTCCTGCTTCGGCGGCGTAAGTTCCGGCGGGGTGTAGAAGCAGTCATATAGCGCTTTGAGCAGTTCGTATTTCATGCGCTCGCCTCCTTGCAGTACAAACACATACCACAAGTCTGCGGGAATAGCTACTGAAACTTTTTCAGAGAATCGCAAATAGCATATTCCATTCGTGCGAATCGGACACTGGACTCGAAATCGACTGGGACATATCCATCGGAGATGGGTTCGAATTGCTTATTGCAGAAAACAGCGGCTGAAATGATACATTTCAGCCGCCGTTTTAGGTTGTGACTGCCATTAGAGCGGGCTCGCGGGTTAGCTAAGCCCCTGACCCTATATGTTGGTTAGGGGCTTAGTATTTCTCTGTTTATTGCGACACATCTTAGATAGTTTGCTTTTTATAGATTCGCAGGAGATCAGAGAAAGATATATCAATTCCGACTTTGGTAAGATGATCCTTTCTGGCATTATACAAAGTGTGGAGCATTTCTTCAATATCTCGGCCATAGTGCAGCTTATTATGACAATTACTGCACAAAGAAACAATGTTTTCCTCGGTATCCAAAGAAACATCAAAAAAAGCATGGCAGCTTAGTGGGATCAGGTGATGAGGTTCTGTGTAAGGAGTCCCATCTTTTTTTCTGATGAATGTCTCGTGTGTTCCATCACATTCACACTTGTATTCGGCAAGGCTTAATGCATTTAATGATGTTTCGGCATTGCGCGGATATACCTTGCGACCACCAGAACGATCTTCTAAGGCTTTCTTTACCTTAGGCTTGCCTGCATATCCTTTTGGTTCCCTTCTGACATGTTTTTTCCTGGACACCGCATGCTGTAGTTTTTCTTCCTCTGCATGCTCGACTTCCACTGTGTCTTGGTCAGGTAACGGAATCTTTCTTGACCCAAAAGATAGGCCGATTATTATATGGAGCCCGGGAAGGGTATCGCTCTTTTGAGGAATAGATCCAGTGGTACTATAGCTCGCAATGATTTCTCTCTTGACAGTGGATATGAGACCAAATTCCTTCATGAATACGGGGACATCACGGGAATTAATTCTCAACTGTGGCTTTCTGTCATCATAATTCTCTTTACGCTGACGCGCAGTATTGTAATTACAGCTAATACTAAAGCGCGCTAACAGTTCTTTGATGTACTCGGTTCCCGTTTGTGTTAAACAGTCCAGAGTGATCATCTTGCTGTTTTTGTCAAACGAACAACGTCCATCAAATGCACCAATAACAAACGCCTGTTTAATACTGTTGCCCGCAGGATTAATAAGCTGCTTTACAAAATCTAATAACTCGTCAAATGTTAAATACTGTTCTGTCGAAAAAGAAAAAGCAAATCCCCTCTTATTACCTGGGAGCACTGCTCGATATGCAGGATGCGGTTTTAATAGGGGCTTTCCACTAAGTTTCTTTACAATCTTTTCGAGGATTTTTCTATGTTGATCGATTTTTTGCGCCTGCAATTCCTTTTCTTCACGCCCTTTTACGGGATTGTGAATGACAGGAAGGACCCAGCATGTGCGGCCATTGTCCACATAGTTTTTTGCTGCAGAGATAATACCACCTAAGCAGTATGCCTGTTCCGGAGTTATGATGGATTCACATGTCAACAGATCTAATTTAGAACGCATGGATTCTCCCTCCTTTTTCAACATTATAATACTTGTTGTACAAAATGTACAGCACAGATGCTAAAACCGAGGGGGGTCCGCTAAAATACTCAGTTTGTTTGATTTCTGAGTTACTTCTTATTTCTATAAATTAATAACTATTCATATTTAATCATATATAATTTCGTATTTTTCTCCTTCTTTATTGCTATTTCCCTGTATCTATGCTAAACTTACTTCAATTAGACCTTATAGGAGGGGATTTTATGCCTGAAAAGTGGTCTGGTATTGAAGAGGTTGCCGTATATTTAGGTGTTACAAAAGATACTATCCGAAACTGGATCAAGAAAACCGATATTCCTGCCCATAAAATTGGCCGCCAATGGAAATTCAAGCTGTCAGAAATTGACGAGTGGGTTCGAAGCGGAAAAAGTGCAATTGACTAAATATGAGGTGCGGACAAGACATGGGAGAAATTAAGTTATACAACGGAGATTGCGTTGAAAATATGAAGAAAATTAAGGATGGCTCTGTGCATCTTATTATTACAGACCCTCCTTATAATCTTGGAAACTTTATGATTAGCAGAGATACGAACTTGAAAAAGATGCGAGAAAACTTCTTTGCATCTGCTGGTTGGGACAATCTTGAGTACAGCGAATGGGTTGACTCGATGGATCATTTCTTTGCCGAATCGGCCAGAGTTATGGCCAAAGGCGGTGCCATGATCATTTTCATGGCTGCAATAAAAGTGGAGACAACAATTGCATTAGCAGAAAAGCATGGCTTTTATTATAAGACCACAGGCATTTGGCATAAGCTCAATCCTATGCCGAGAAATATGAACCTTCATTTTGTTAATTCGACAGAAACTTGGCTCTACTTTATTTATAAGAAAAAAACTGGCACATTTAATAACAAGGGCATGGTTTTGCACGACTTCATCGAAACTGCTGTAACCCCCGCTGGTGAGAGGAAGTATGGTAAACATCCTACGCAGAAGCCTGAGGCACTTATGGAACATTTCATATCAGTGCTTTCCAACGAAGGCGAGTGCGTTTTAGACCCCTTTATGGGAAGTGGCACTACCGGAGTTGTCGCGAAGCGAAACAATCGTAATTTCATCGGTATCGAATTGGACAAGCACTACTTCGCAATGGCCGAACAAAGGATTCAAGGAGTGACTATATGAAACCTATTGTAATAGATCTATTTGCTGGCGTAGGTGGATTATCTCTTGGCTTTGAAAAGGCGGGTTTTGATGTCTTGCTGGCAAATGAATATGATCCATCGATTGCAGAAGCATATTGCAAAAATCACCGCAATACAAAAATGATTGTCGGCGATATTACACAGCTTAATTTAGCCGAGGTATTTGGCCCGTATATTAATAAAATCGATGTGGTTATCGGTGGACCTCCGTGCCAAGGATTTTCTCAAAAGGGACAAAGAAAAACCATTCATGACGAGCGTAACTTCCTATTTAAATACTATGTCGAAGTTGTCAGGTTGGTAAAACCAAAATACTTTGTCATGGAAAACGTCCCCAACTTGTTGACTGCCGAAAGTGGTTTCTTCAAAAATGAAATAACCGAGCTATTTAATGGCTTAGGATATTCATTAACTCCTGGAGTGCTCAATGCAGCTGATTATGGCATCCCTCAAAATCGGCGTCGAGCAGTTATTATTGGAAAACTGAACGGGGGTGCCCCTGCTTTGCCACTTACTCTTTCCGAAAAGGTAACTGTTTGGGATGCGATTGAAGATCTTGCGTTTTTGGCATCAGGGGAAGGTACAGAGGAACAGGCATATCGAACTGCCCCCAAAAGTGCATATGCAAAACGTCTTCGCGGAAATTGCGAAGTTTTATCGAATCATGTGGCGACCCGCCATTCAAAGCTCGCTTTAGAGCGACTTGCCATGATCCCTCCAAATAGTGGAAAAGAAGTTTTGCCAAAAGAACATCTTACAAAATCAATTTATAGCGGAACGTGGACTCGTATGGGCAAGGATGAAGTATCCGTAACTATCACGACCCGTTTTGATACTCCTTCTTCTGGAAAGTTTACGCATCCATATCTTGATCGCGCAATCACAGTAAGAGAAGCTGCAAGAATACAATCCTTTCCGGATGATTTCGTTTTTACAGGGACGAAAAGTTCCCAAATGAAACAGGTCGGCAACGCAGTACCGCCACTCCTTGCAGAAGCAATCGCCGATACAATTATGGCAGACATTAAGAACGGAGGTACCACAAATGGAAAGGCCGAATAATGTTCCCCAATACGACGATGTTGATTTGAAGTTGGGCATTAAGTCCTCTTTGCCCAATGTAAAAGAAACATTGGCATTGTTTCTTTTAATGTGGCGTTCTTGCGGTAAGGCTTCAGTTTTAGATTACTGTGTATCCGATGGGAACAACTTGAAAGTGGAGCCTACTTTGCTCGGTAACCTGCACACTGCTGTACGAAATGTCAGTTCTGAGGAAGAATGCTCTTTCGAACAGCTTGATGCTCTGATTGCCAATAATCAAATGTTTAAGTCCCAATTAGAAGCATTGATTGTCGCCTTTGAGCTCGTCTGGAAAATTGCAAAAATCCGATTTGTTGACGACAATAAACCCAGTAGCGCTGAACGTACCGGTGGAAAGCGCTACCCTAAGCGCCTGTGGTTTACTGTCAATATGGATTTGATTGATCTGCTTTTTGAAAGCGCCCCCAAAGATTACACTCGTGTCTTGTTGAGATGGCTTGGTGTCAACATCCCCCCGGCCACGGATGCGGAAAAGAGCTTGCTTCAGATATTGACCGTTTTTTCTGAAGGCGCTGTCTATAAGCTCATAGATGGAGAAAGCGATGTCATCTTCAATTTGAATAGTCTTTATGAAAAACTGCTGTCAACAGTAGATGAACTGGACATCAATGGTGATAAAGAAGCAAAGGGCTCATTGCGCGTACTCAAATCCGCTTTGTCGGATGGCATGAACCCTTATCTAAAGTATAAGAGTGGCACTGTGTCGCTTTCCGAAGATACGGGTGAGCTCCAACACTATTCGGATCGTGTAAATACCTTCTTATCGCTGTCGACATCCAGAGTCTTAGGGTTGGATGAAGGCGGTACGCTTGGCACCAATGGTGAACTATATACGGGAGCGGGAGTAAACTCTGAGTCTTATATTGATGAAAACGAAACAACCGATATTGCATTGAACACTATCCTGTACGGTCCTCCGGGCACCGGCAAAACGTATCATACGGTTATCTATGCCGTTGCTATCATCGAGAACCGTGAGCTCGCTTCAGTAGAAGCCGAAGATTATCCCGATGTTTTACATCGTTATAACGAATACAAGGCGCAAGGGCGTATTGAGTTCACAACCTTCCATCAGTCCTATGGTTATGAAGAGTTTATCGAAGGCATTAAGCCATCAGTAGACTCCGAAGAAGAAAGCGGCGATATTCAGTACAGTGTTCAGCCTGGTGTTTTCAAACGATTCTGTGAACGCGCAGACTGTCCTGTTGCTGCTAATGCAGAGACCTATGGCATTAGAGAAAACCCGAACATTTGGAAAGTGTCTTTGTGGAGCACTGGTGACAACGAAATTCGTTCTGAATGTCTCTCTGGTGGACATATACGAATCGGATGGGACCAGTATGGAAAGGACATCACAGATGAGATCGACTTTTCCGAAGATGGCGGCCGCGTTGTATTGAACGCCTTTATTAACCGTATGCAGGTTGGAGATGTTGTGTTTTCTTGCTACAGCGCTTCCACTATCGACGCCATCGGCGTGGTAACCGGGGACTACGAATGGCACGAAGAGTACGAGTACTTCCGCAGGCTGCGTAAAGTCAATTGGATCGTAAAAGGCATGCAAGAGAATATTCTTGACATTAATGGTGGCACGTCAATGACTTTGGTCTCGGTGTACCGGTTAGCAAGTGTAGCCTTGCCTGATGTGTACCAGCTTATTGACAAATATCGGCCTGCACAGGGAGTGCCAGTGCCAGCCAAAAAAGAAAATTATGTCTTCATCATCGACGAAATCAACCGCGGCAACATTTCGAAAGTTTTTGGCGAGTTAATTACATTAATTGAAGAATCTAAGCGTGTTGGCAAACAGGAAGGAATGAAAGTTATTCTTCCGTATTCTCAAAAGCCCTTCGGCGTCCCTCAGAATGTCTACATTATTGGCACTATGAATACTGCAGACCGTTCTATTGCTACCATCGATACGGCATTGCGGCGTCGTTTCTTCTTCAAAGAAATGTTGCCAGACGCCAGTGTTCTGGAAGGTATTGAGGTAGAAGATCTGAATATCAGCGAGCTCTTAATTCGCATGAACAAGCGCATTTCTGTTCTTTACGACCGTGAACACACTATAGGTCACGCATATTTTATGCCCCTTAAGAGCTGCCCAACCACTGAAAAATTGTCAGAGATTTTCTCTAACAATATTATTCCGTTGCTGCAAGAGTACTTCTACGAGGATTACGAGAAGATTCGCTTGGTGTTGGGTGACAACCGGAAAACCGACGAAAACGAGCAATTTGTAGTGTCTAAGGTTAATGATTATTCGGAGCTGTTTGGGGAATCAGACATCGGTCTTGATGACGGCAATAGCTATGAAATCAACAAGGCTGCATTTGGCAATATTGCCGCTTATCATACAATCTAATTCTATATTGAGGGGGTGTGCAAGTGAAGCCCATCTATCAAATACAAGAATATGGTTCATTCATTACAGGCAAGGATATCGACGGATATGTTACTTTGCCTGAGCGCACCTTTGAACAGCTCGAGAACTTCATTTTGTCCAATCGCAGTAAAGATACCGACGCATTAGAGTTGATGGGATTGTCCGCCAGAAAGGGTGTCGGAAAAGTTATTACTGCGAAGAACTATGTTGGCGTCATTACCATGAACGACGGGACAACCATCGAGATTTTACCTAAGGTGTATTCTGCCATCGATGATTCGTCCGGGAAACGCACTAAAAAGCTGTTGATCGATATGCTTAGGACACTTCGAGATTCACCATATAGAGCGCTTCAAACAACGAATGTGAACATCGAGAAGATGAACATCTTCGAAGTTTTCATTCGTATGTTTGTTGACGAGGTGTTTTTCATTGTCAAACGCGGTCTGAAGTGTGGTTATGAAACGGTTGAAGAGAATGCTACTTTTTTCCGGGGTAAGCTGAAGTTCTCGCAGCAAATCAGAATCAATCATACTCATAAAGAGCGCAGCTATGTGGAGTATGATGCCTTTACAACGAACCGTCCAGAAAATCGTCTTCTGAAGGCGACTTTGCAGTATCTGTACAAACATTCTGTTTCGTCTAAGAATCGCAATGACATCAAAATTCTGCTCAACTCTTTTGCAGAGGTAGAAGCTTCAGTTGACTATAAGAGTGATTTTACCAAGTATGTGCCTGATCGAAATATGAAAGACTATACTACTGCCCTTCTCTGGAGCAAGGTATTTCTGATGGGTAAAAGTTTTACATCATTTGCCGGATCCGAAGTTGCCCTGGCGCTCTTGTTCCCAATGGAAACACTGTTTGAAAGCTATATTGCTGCATTATTACGGAAGGCCTTGCCTGCGGCGGATTATTCCTTTAGTGCTCAGGATAAGAGATATCACCTGTTTGATGAGCCAACCAAAAAGTTTTTGATGAAGCCCGATATTGTTGTCCGGCGAAAACAAGACGGTGCAATATTTGTGCTGGATACTAAGTGGAAAATCCTTTCAGATAGTAAGACAAATTACGGCATTTCACAGGCGGATATGTATCAAATGTATACTTATCAGAAGAAATATGGAGCAGAAGATATCACACTTTTGTATCCAAGGACAGAAAGAGTAGTATCTGATGCTGATATTCGCTTTCGTTCAGTTGATGGTGTGGAAGTCAGAGCTTGTTTCATTGATTTGTTTGATGTCTACAATAGTGTTTCTGATATCAGCCGCCACTTTTCAGTATAATTTGTTTGCGATGTGTCCTTGTGGATGTAAGGACTAAGAGTGAGGGCTTTATCCTGCCGAATGGAGTACAGAAGATGATTGACAAACTAATTTCCTCATATCGTGCACAGATATATGACTGGAGTGTCAAGCAATGGTTGGCATTCCTAAAAGAAAAATGGAAGTCTGTACTTATTTCGCTGATTTTTCTCCTGCTTCCAATTGGCATATATGTATTTGGCGTTGCAAAGAAATCGGCCATTATCATGCTGCTATCCCTTTTGGCTGAAGGCGTGTCGCTTTGGCTTCTTGATCGCTACACCGTAAAGCATCATATCGCTTTTCTTCAAAATAGACAGAGTCATCTCAAAGAAACCGAAGTTTTTTTAAAGAAAACAATTCCGGATGTAAATCTGTTTCAGGAAGAACTGATCGACGAGCTTATTAAGCGACTTTCAGACCGTATTGATCAACGAGTCCCTTTTAAGAACTTTTTGAAGGGAATCGAGAGTTTTGCTAAAGCTATTATTCTTCCTATAATTACTTATGTAGCTGGCGTGTATTCTGCCGGGCTTGAAGAAATATCGATTGATGTAGTAGCAACATATGCGGTTTTCATCATCATGCTTTTAGGCATCGTAAGACTGTCATGGGTTGGCTTCTCTGATATTGCGAAAACATTCTTTTGTCGGGATTATAATGCCGCAATTGCATTCAGAGAGGATCTACTCGATTTACGGCTTTTATACTTCCGCATTGATAAGGATGCCAACAAAAACGACTAACACAATCTACTACAAACAACTTCTATAAGAACAGCTAATTCTACAACTATTGTGCCGTAAGCTTCGCATTGTTCGTTTTGTATAAGACACTTGAATAACCCCTCGGCTAAAGTTATGGTAAGCCTAAATTCACCCGAAATTATTTATCTTTTTTATAACGAGTTTGTAGCTGTAATACGGAGGATGATTGTCCATGGCAAATAATACGGAGCAAATAGGCGTGAATCATATTGGGGAAATTGCTGCGCGAAATAAATGGATGTTTCGCCCACAACCAATTGATGATGTAGGTATTGATGCACATATGGAGTTAACAGAACCGACAGGCGAATCAAAACAACTACTTGCGTTGCAAATAAAATCCGGCGCAAGTTGGTTTAAAGAGAGAAAAGACGAATGCATTATTTTTCGAGGGATTAATGAAAGACAATACAATTATTGGACTAAGAATTCTTTGCCCTGCATTGTGGTTTTGTATAATCCTGACGATGATATGTGCATTTGGGAAAAGTTAACTTCTGAAACTATTCAAAGAACTAATGGCGGAAAAGGGAACGGCTTTTTTGTCAAAGTTCCAATGAATCAAGTTTTTTTATCTGAATCATCAAGCCAAAAACTTCTTTCGTTTACGAATTTGCCACAGCATATTACAAATTACAACTTCTTATTGTCTCAGAAAAAATTTATGCAGATCATCCAAAGTGGCGGAGAAGTAAAATTGCATTCAACTGAATGGGTCAACAAGAGTAGTGGCAAGGGAGACACGGAACTAATTGTCAACGACGGGAAAAGTGTTCAAAAATATTCATATCCATATTGGTTTCCCTTTACGCCATACACTGAGGTTTTTCCAAGACTGTTCCCGTGGGCGATATTTTCCGCCGATGAAGAATTTTTTGAAGAAAATGATATGAATCTTTGGCGCGAATATCACTGCTACTACGATAAAGAGGACGGTGAATGGTTAGTTACAGGAGATACATTTGAAGAATTTCGTAAAAAGCTCAGCCCGATGCGAAGTATTGACCATGCAGGAGAAGTCGCTGAGTATATGATGATACTTAGCTTAAATGAGTTAGGCAAAGCTTTTTTGAACGTAGATAAATTTGTATCACAAAATCAACCATATGCCAGTACACGACCGAATGCAGAATAAAGCAGGAGTAACATAATGAAAATAATTAGACTCAATGATAGGTCGGAAACGATACCCTCTAACAATGAATACACGCTTGATCCTACTGAAAGGTATGTGATTAATCTCGAAGACGAGATGGAGTTTCAATCAGCAATAATGATGTCATTTCAGGTAATGGGCCCACCTCCGGCTCTGAAAAATTACCATGCATGGTTATTTGAAAATGGTTTTAATGTAGAATTGCCAAATCCAACAAATGAGGTAGTTGCCTCATATTATGGTGTTAAACCGCTCTGGAAAACTGATTATTCTCAAGGCATCGTTGTGATGACTGAAGATGAGAGCGACTATTTTATAGTTATGGAATGTAGCAGCAGAAACAGGGGGTACAAGCACACAAAAATCATTCTTACCATGGGCGGTTGTATGTAAGGTATCGTGGTGCAAAACTTGAGCTGCTTCCTCCGCAGAACACTTGAACAACCCTTTCCTCAAAGTTACAATCCAAACAACCTGAAGCGCAAAACGCTTCCCGTCCTGAGTTGGAAACACATCATCGACTCGGGGGGAAGCGTTTTTGCGTAATGCTCTTTCGGTTATCTCAGATCACTTAATACCGCACCAATATCGGCATCGAGCAGTATGGACTGCTTCTCCAGCCCTCTCATGGTGATGGCCTCACCCAGATTGATGCAGGCATAGGTGGCTCTGGGATTCTGCGCCGTCATGCGCAGGAACGGCACTTTGATGATGCCGGGGGTATTGCCGCCTACGCCGAGTTCCAGGAACAGGATACGGCCGTGCCTATGCCGATGCAGGAAATCTTCATACCGATGAGCTGCGGTATACCAGCCCTCATCCTGCACGAAGGTATCGTTGCAGCGCAGGTTCATGGTCATGGGCCTGCCGCACTTGGGACAGTGCGGGATCATCTCAGAGGGGACACGCATATCCGCCTGCTCCGCGATCATCCGGCGGACGACAGCTTCGTTGTCATAAGTCGCCTGATGACACGGCTCACTGCACTGCCAGAGGCCGTAATCGCCCTGGGTGTAGAACAGCCGTGCCTTATCAAAACCGGCCAGCTGAAATTGATGGTCCACATTGGTTGTCAGGACGAAGTAATTTCTGCCCCTGACCAACTCCAGCAAGTCAGCATAAGGCTTGCCGGGTGTCACATCGTAACGGTTGTAGTAGATGTGTCGGCTCCACCAAGCCCAGTATTCCCCCAGAGAGGGAAAAGGATAGAAACCGCCGGAATACATATCGGTGATTCCGTACTTCTCATGGAAGTCAGAGAAGTACTTCAGAAAACGTTCGCCGCCATAGGTCAGACCGGCCGAGGTGGAAAGGCCGGAGCCCGCGCCGATGAGGATGGCATCCGCGCCTTGTAGCTCAGCCTTCAGACGCTCAATTTTCTGTGAGTAATCGCCGGTAGATTTCGAGGTCCAGGTCTTTGAAAACATTGAAAATCACCTTTATTTCGCTTCCGGTTTCCGCTTTAAAATTTTGCACAGTCTCTACGGCAATCTCAGCGGCCCGCTGATTTGGAAAATGGAACACGCCGGTAGAGATGCAGCAAAACGCGATGCTCTCCACGCCATTCTGCAGGGCCAGTTCCAAACAGGAACGGTAGCAGGAGGCCAGCAGGCGCTCATCCTCCGGGGTCACACGGCCCTCAATGATGGGGCCCACTGTGTGCAGCACATAGTCGCAGGGCAGATTGTAGGCTTTCGTGATTTTGGCCTGCCCGGTAGGCTCCTCATGGCCCTGGCGTTCCATGAGCTGGGCACAATCCAGCCGGAGCTGGACGCCAGCGAAGGTATGGATGCAGTTGTCGATGCAGGCGTGGCACGGCACATAGCAGCCCGTCATGCCGCTGTTGGCCGCGTTGACGATGGCGCCGCACTCCAGCCGGGTGATGTCGCCTTGCCAGAGGTAGAAATCGCCGCAAACCGGCTCCAAATCGTCCAGGCGGGTGATGCCTGCATCTTCAATCTCCTGACGCAGGTATTCGTCCTGCACGGTCAGAAATTCGGCGTCGATGGCTTTGGGGTGACGGACGTTCATCAGAGAACGCAGCATACGCTTCTGCTCATAGGAATCCGCTGGGACTTCCATACCGCGATAGCGCCTGTCCTCATCCAGCAGCCGCTTGATGAGGAATACTCTTTTTTCAGCCTGGTTCATCTTAACCTCGCTTCACAATGGCTCTGGCCGGACGGATTTCATAGCAGTTGCCACAATGCAGACAGTTCTGCTGCTGAATGACCACCGGCTTGCCAGAAATGTCAATACACTTTTGCGGGCATTTGGAATAGCAGAGCTTGCAGCCGATACAGGCATCCGAAACAAAGTAGCCCTCCTGCACTTCCTCCGCGCCGCCAAAGGTAAAGCTGGCACGCTCAATGGGGTTTCGGGAGAGATCAAACCATTCACCGCTACCCTCATAGATGATAAAGACGGTCAATGCGCTTCTGGATGCCGCGTCCGGGTAGATCTCGTTCATGTAAGGATTCTTTTCAAACAGCCGGGGCAGCAACTCGCCGCCCAGCTCCCGCACCTTTCCGCGAATGGAAAGGGCGGCGCAGTGCATGGTGTCTGTTCCCTTCATGCCGGTTAGCGCCAGCGTTCCCCGCTTTTTCAGGCGGTCATAGAAGCCTTTTCCTTTTGCGGTCAGAAAGTACAGGCCATCCTCATCGTAGTTCATCATGTCGATGGCGGCAGTCACAGGCAGCCCTGTGTCATCCACGGTGGCCACGACGGTGGTGTGGATCTCCTCGACCAGGTATTTCAAGTAGTTCATAGCGTCACCCCAAGTTATCGTACCATCTTTGTTCCTCGGTTTCAAATGAATACCGCAATACCCCCGCAATCGCTTGCAGGGCATTGCGGTATTAGTGATCAGAACTCGTAGGGAGGATTGCCGGAGAAGTCGGCGATGATGCCGTGGGGATCTTCCAGATAAAACACCTCAAAGATGGGATTGTCGGCGGTCTGGTACTGGCCCTTGACGATGGGATTGTTCATGCAGCCCTCCTTGACGGTCCTATTGTTCTCAAACACGACCTTGCCGTGCAGGCGGATCCAGGTATAGCTGGGGCTGGAAACAGTGACCTCCACATAGGGGTTGGCCTGCATATCCTTGTAGACATCCTTCTGGTTGTTGGTGCAGAACCACAGCTTGCCGTCCTGCTCAAAGCAAAACATGAAGGGGCGGCACTTGGCCTTCCCGTCACGGCCCACAGTGGACAGATACTGAACCGGGTTGGTAGTCAGAAATTCAACAACTTTTTTCATGATAAAACCTCCAATGTTTTTACAGCTTGACTTGTTCCTTGCTTGCTTTTAGAATAAGGCCAAAAGTATCAGTTGTAAAGTAAGCACAATATTGTGCTGTAGTTACCAAAAAGAAACTATTGGAGGTTATAGGATGGAACTGCCTGCATGCCCGGTGGAGACTACCCTGATGCTCATCGGGGACAAATGGAAGGTGCTGATCCTGCGGGATCTGATGGACGGCACCAAGCGCTTCGGCGAGCTGAAAAAGTCCATCGGTACGGTATCCCAGAAGGTGCTGACCGCCCAGCTCCGGGACATGGAGGAGAAGGGCCTGCTCACCCGCAAGGTCTATGCTGAAGTGCCGCCGAGAGTGGAGTATACCCTCACCGAGACGGGCTATAGCTTGAAGCCGGTTCTGGACGCCATGTGGGCCTGGGGCACTGACTATAAGGCGGAGAACAGATAAGGAGAACAACAATGGTTCGTGAAATATGCAAAGACGAGTCTTTTCTGGCTCAGAGGGCTGAACCTGCTACGGCAGAGGATCTCGGCGTAGCACAGGATCTGCTGGAAACATTGGCCGCCCACAAGGATGGCTGTGTGGGCATGGCGGCGAATATGATCGGCGTCAACAAACGCATCATCGCCTTTGACAACGAGGGTGAATACACGGTCATGTTTAATCCCGTCATCGTCAAGCAGTCCGGAGCGTATGAAGCCGAGGAGGGCTGCCTGTCCCTCGCCGGTACACGGAAAACGAAGCGTTTCCAAACCATCAAAGTGCAGTGGCAGAACGAGAAGTTCCAAACCCGCCTCAAGACTTTCACCGGCTGGACGGCGGAGATCATTCAGCACGAGATCGACCACTGCGAGGGGATTTTGATATGATTTTGTATTTCACCGGCACCGGGAACAGCCGGTATATCGCAAAACGCATCGCGGAAGCCCTGGGCGACGAGCTTCTCAGCATGAACGACCGCATTAAGGCGGGGGACTGCTCGCCAGTCGCATCCGATGAGCGCTTGGTTATCGTCACGCCCACTTACGCGTGGCGCATCCCGCGTATTGTATGGGATCATCTGGCAGAAACGGACTTTCCCTGTGCCAGACAGGCTTGGTTCGTCATGACCTGCGGCAGTGAGATTGACAACGCCGCCAAGTATAACCGCACGCTCTGCCAGGAGAGACAGCTCACCTATATGGGCACGGCGCAGATCATCATGCCCGAAAATTATATTGCCATGTTCAACGCGCCGCAGGCGGAGGAAGCGCGGCAGATCGTTGCCAATGCGGAGCCGGACATTGAGCGAGTGATTTCCGCCATCGCGGCGAATCAAGCGTTCACACCACCCCGCAATAACCTCTATGACCGCTTCATGAGCGGCCCAGTGAATCCTATTTTCTATTCGTTTTTCGTCAAAGCAAACGCCTTTACGGTCGGCGATGCCTGCACCGGCTGCGGTCAGTGTGCCAAGCTCTGCCCAACGAACAACATCACGATTCAAAATGGCGAGCCTGTCTGGGGCGGCGACTGCACCCACTGCATGGCGTGCATCTGCCACTGCGGCACGGAAGCCATTGAGTACGGCAAAAAGAGCCTGGGCAAGCCCAGGTATCATTTCGAGGCGCTTTAAAAGGTGAAAAAGGCCGGAGAGCAGCTTGCTCTCCGGATTTCTCGTTCTACGCATCCTTGCTGTGTGCATGTTCATAAGCCCGCCGGATATCCTCCGGCATTTCCTCCGGCCGCAAATGGGAAAGACGGTCCTCGTTTCCGTCCTGGATCGCCTGTTCATAATACCAGCACTTGAAGCGCAGCATGTCCAGGACCCGGTTCATGCGCTCAATCTCCGCTTCCACCGCCGCCTTCTGATGGAGGAACAGTTCCCGCCGCTGTGGATAGGTTTCGCTGCCCTGTACACACCACTCCATGAACTGTTTGATGTCTTTGATCTCCAGACCGGACTTTTTCAGGCACTCGATCACCCGGAGGGCTTCCAGCTCTTTTTCCCCGAATTTTCGGATGCCGGAATCTCTTTGGAACGTGGGGAACAGCCCTTCCTTGTCATAATACCGCAGTGTGGATATGGGCAAACCGAACAGTTCGGATACCTGGCCGATGGTATACATGGAACTCCCTCCAAAATGACTGAGAAAAATCTCAAAAATAACACTTGACCTAAAGTCAGGTTTAGGTACTATCATGAGTTTATCAGCTAATCAATCACAATGCAAGACACAAAAAGGAGTTTTCTATGAGCAAGAATGTTTTGATTATTTCTTCCAGTCCCCGCAAGGGCGGCAATTCCGAAACGCTGGCTGCATCCTTTGCAAAAGGTGCTGAGGAAGCTGGACACAAGGTAGAAACTATTTATCTCCGGGAGAAGAATTACGGCTTCTGCAAGGGTTGTCTGGCTTGTCTCAAGCTTGGCCATTGCGTAATAGACGATGACGCGGTGGAGATCGCCGCCAGAATGCACGATGCGGATGTGCTGGTATTTGCCACGCCTGTTTACTATTACAGCGTCAGCGGTCAGCTCAAGACTATGCTGGATCGTGCCAACCCGCTCTTTGATTCCGATTACGCCTTTACCAAGGCATATCTTCTGGCAACTGCGGCTGAGGATGGGGAAGAAACGGTGGAAGGAACCGTCAAAGCCGTACAGGGCTGGGTGGACTGCTTTGTACGGTGTGAGCTGGCAGGCACCGTCTTTGCCGGCGGCGTGAACGACGTAGGCGACATTGCCGGACATCCGGCACTGGAGAAAGCCTATCAGATGGGTATGGAGGTCTAATATGGAGCAATTGAGTTTGACACAAGAATGGGACAAGACATTTCCCAAAAGCGCAAAAGTAGACCACTGCAAGGTCACCTTCCATAACCGCTACGGCATCACCCTTGCGGCGGATATGTATGTTCCGAAAAATGCCGCCGGCAAGCTCCCGGCCATTGCGGTGAGCGGACCCTTTGGCGCGGTAAAAGAGCAGTCCTCCGGGCTGTACGCACAGGCCATGGCGGAGCGAGGCTTCCTGACCATCGCTTTCGACCCGTCCTTTACGGGAGAGAGCGGCGGCAGCCCCCGGTATGTGGCTTCTCCTGACATCAACACGGAGGATTTCTCCGCAGCGGTAGATTTCCTGTCCGTTCAGGACAATGTTGACCCGGAGCGCATCGGTATCATCGGCATCTGTGGCTGGGGCGGCATGGCGCTGAACGCGGCGGCCAATGACACCAGAATCAAGGCAACCGTCGCCTCCACCATGTACGATATGACCCGGGTGAATGCCAAAGGGTACTTTGACTCTGAGGACAGCGAGGAAGCACGCTACGAAAAACGCAGGGCCTTGAATGCTCAGCGGACGGCCGACTACAAAAGCGGGACCTATGCCCGGGCGGGCGGCGTTGTGGACCCGCTACCGGAGGATGCACCCTTCTTTGTGAAAGACTACTACGACTATTACAAGACCAGCCGTGGGTATCATGCGCGGTCCTTGAACTCAAACCAGGGCTGGAATGTCACCTCGACGCTGCCTTTCCTGAATATGCCGCTTTTGCAGTACAGCCACGAGATCCGCAGCGCGGTGCTGCTGATTCACGGAGAGAAGGCACATTCCTGCTACTTCAGCAGGGACGCCTTTGAAAAGCTGACCGGCGACAACAAGGAGCTGCTCCTCATTCCAGACGCAGTGCATACCGACCTCTACGACCGGCTGGATGTGATCCCCTTTGACAAGATGGAAGGGTTCTTCCGGCAATATATGGGTTGATTGCTTCAGGGGCAAAAACAGACGGAAACGAGGCGTACATCATGAAAACAATGGATCAAAACGCATTCGCGCAGCAAAATGTGTTTGGCCTTGGGACGGAAAATACGGCCTATGCCCGGTATTTCAGCGGACAGTCGTTTCTGAACCCGCTGACGAAGCCGGAAAGCGGGCTTTTCCTGGCAAATGTCACCTTTGAGCCGGGATGCCGGAATAACTGGCATATCCACCACGCGAAAAAAGGCGGCGGCCAGCTGCTGATCTGCACCGCCGGTGAAGGGTGGTATCAGGAGGCGGGGAAAGCGCCGGTGTCGCTGACTCCCGGTACGGTCATTACTATCCCGCCCGAAGTCAAGCATTGGCATGGCGCGAAGAAAGACAGCTGGTTCTCCCATATCGCCGCAGAGATCCCCGGAGAGGATACCTCCAACGAGTGGTGCGAGCCGGTCAGTGATGAAGAATATAACGAATTGGAGAAATACTGAAATGAGCAAGAAACTGGTAGCCTATTTTTCTGCAAGCGGCACGACGAAAAAGGTTGCGGAACGTTTGGCAAAGGCTGCGGGCGCAGACCTGTTTGAGATCAGGCCCGCCATTCCTTATACCAGCGCCGACCTGAACTGGATGGACAAAAAGAGCCGCAGCAGCGTGGAAATGAATGACCCGGACTCCCGCCCGGAAATCGCCGAAACGATACCCAACATGGTGGATTACGACACGGTGTTCATCGCTTTCCCGATTTGGTGGTATGTTGCGCCCCATATCATCCATACCTTCGTGGAAAGCTATGATTTTTCCGGGAAGACTCTGGTGCCTTTTGCTACCTCCGGCGGCAGCGGCATGGGAAAAACCGTGGACGAGCTGAGAAAACTTTGCCCGAACGCGGACTGGAAAGCCGGGAAGCTGATCAACGGCGTATCTGATCAGGCGATTGCTGCCTGGGCAGCTAAGTTTTCATGAAGCGTGCCGCCATGCCGGCCCCTATTTCTTTGTTTATAGCCCCGCAAACTTTGAGCTGATTCTTCCGCAGAAAACACTTGCATAACCCCTTGCTCAGAGTTACAATCCAACCAATCTAAAACGCGAAACGCTTCCCGTCCTGGGCCGGTGAAAAAATCACCGGTTTGGGGCGGGAAGCGTTTTTGACCACATAAATGACCACAGACAGCGCCGGAACACACGGAAAACGCAGGTTCAAAGAGGTGTAGAGAGTAAGTGAGACCGAGCGGAAATGGCTAAAAGCCATTGGAAATGACCAGAAAAAGTTTTTCCGGATTGTTTGGGAGAATAAGCCCAGGCCACCCCACAACTTCATATCCGGGTGTAGCGCAGTTGGTAGCGCGCCTGCTTTGGGAGCAGGATGCCGCAGGTTCGAATCCTGTCACTCGGACCACCTTTCTTGGAAAAACCGCCTGTTTAGGCGGTTTTTCTGTGTTTTGAGTTCGATTTTTGCAGTTTTGTCGATTGCTGTTTTGCGGTGGTTTCAAGGGCAGAAAAGCAGCGGGAGCACGAGTAAGGATAGCCGCCGAAACCGCCAAATCCCTAACCCATCCCTAACGGCAAAGGAGAGCGATGATTTACCTGGCGGCATAGGACTTACTGTTATTCGTCCGTCCCAGGATATAAGGCGACTCCCTGGAAGACAGCGAATGCTTTCATCGGATTGAAGAAATTGTCTGTGTGTTTGAGAAGCTTGGTTCCGGCTGCGGCAACCGGCATGATTTTGCCTGACTCCACAGACGAGCAACCTCCCTGTCTGTTTCTTTATCAAAGCTGCTGTGCCCGATGGTAAAGTTAGGTGAAGTCAGAGCAACAGACAGTTGCTTTGCTTTTTGTTTCCATCGTGGTACAATTCCGGTAAGGTGGTGATCGATATGCAACCAAAAGAAACTCTTCTGGAACTGCGCACCAAGCATGGGCTCTCACAGGAGCAGTTGGCTGAAAAGGTGCATGTAACTCGGCAGGCGGTATCCCGCTGGGAGACGGGCGAAACGGTGCCCAACACGGAGACTTTGAAGCTTCTTTCCAAACTGTTTGATGTTTCCATCAATACCCTGCTGGGCTCGCCCCGGCAGCTGATCTGTCAGTGCTGTGGCATGCCCTTGGAGGATGCCAATATCAGCCGGGAGACAGATGGCACTTTTAACGAAGAGTACTGCAAGTGGTGCTACGCTGACGGGAAATTTGTTTATACAAATCTTGAGGAATTGCTGTGTTTCCTGGAGAATCATATGTCCAACGAAACTTGGCCTCCCGAACAGGTCAGAGCCTACTTCGAAACCCAACTGCCAAAACTAAACCACTGGAAATAGAACAAAGCATCAATACCTCCCTCTGAAACTTGAGATTTTCAGGAGGAGGTATTTTTTATGTGTGACGGGTGCAGTTGAGTTCCTTTTCAGCAGCCGACATGATTTTGGCCGGGCCTATTGTTTGACAGAAAAAATGGAGCGATACGCCGGAAAACATATCGCCCCATTTTGAATCGCTGCTCTTACCCCACCCTCTCGAACGGTATCACCTTGCACCGGCTCTCCTCCGGCGGGTCGGGCGGCTCGGGTTCCGGCTTGCCTGTGGCTGTTTCCATGAAGCCGCCGATCTTCTCCGCCGCACCTCTCTGCATCTCGTTGGTGATGTGCGTATAGGTGTCGAGGGTGAACCCGGCGCTGAAGTGGCCCAGCATAC
>OHAD01000705.1_pt1 | contig 37183 bp, 35 predicted proteins | sample 1577011 | NCBI WGS metagenome assembly OHAD01 (sample SAMEA3541510, study PRJEB24748) | human gut metagenome | biome: human gut; feature: human-associated habitat; material: faeces | place: China | collected 2012 | reverse complement strand
TTCCCCAGTAACGGTTACGGCTGATACCCCAGTCCTGAACATTCTCCAGCCAGTCGCCAAAACGTCCTTTACCGATGCTTTCCGGAATCCAGTTGATGGTGTTGTTATTGCGGATCAGGTCATCTTTGACAGCTGTCATCTTGATGAACCAGGATTCTCTTGCGTAGTAGATCAGCGGAGTGTCGCATCTCCAGCAGTGCGGATAGCTGTGCTCAAACTTCGGTGCATCAAACAGAAGTCCTCTCTCATCGAGGTCTTTCAGCACGAGCGGATCTGCTTTTTTTACAAAGATACCGCCAAACGGTGTATCTTCCGTCAGGTTACCTTTGCCGTCAACCAACTGTACAAACGGCAGTCCGTATTTACGTCCGACTTTCGCATCGTCTTCACCAAATGCCGGTGCGATATGAACGATACCGGTACCATCTGTCAGTGTTACGTAAGTATCACAAACAACATAAAATGCTTTTTTGTTCTGTTTTTCTGCATGAACGGCTGCACAGCTGTACAGTGGTTCATATTCTTTATATTCCAGGTCTGTTCCTTTGTAATTCTCCAGTACATTGTAAGCATCTTCGCCGAGCACCTTGTCAGCCAGAGCCTGTGCAATGTAATAAACACGGCCGTCTTCTTTCATCTGAACTTTTACATAATCCTCATCCGGGTTTACGCAAAGTGCAAGGTTGGAAGGCAGTGTCCATGGTGTGGTTGTCCATGCCAGAATGTAAGCGTCTTCGTCTTTGACTTTGAAACGTACAACAGCAGAACGTTCTTTTACGTCCTTGTAACCCTGTGCCACTTCCTGGGCAGAAAGCGGAGTACCGCAGCGCGGGCAGTAAGGAACGATCTTGAATCCTTTGTACAGCAGGCCTTTTTCCCAGATGGTTTTCAGTGCCCACCATTCAGACTCGATATAGTTATCATCATAGGTAACATACGGATTTTTCATGTCAGCCCAGAAACCAACCGTTCCGGAGAAATCTTCCCACATGCCTTTGTATTTCCATACGCTCTCTTTACATTTATCAATGAAAGGAACCAGTCCATATTCTTCGATCTGATCTTTTCCGTCCAGACCGAGCATTTTTTCTACTTCCAGCTCAACCGGCAGACCGTGTGTATCCCATCCGGCTTTACGCGGAACCATTTTGCCTTTCATGGTCTGATATCTCGGAATCATATCTTTGATAACACGGGTCAGCACATGTCCGATATGCGGTTTGCCGTTAGCTGTTGGCGGTCCGTCATAAAAGGTGTAAGTTTCACCTTTTTTACGGTTTTCCATACTCTTTTCAAAGATGTGATTTTCTTCCCAGAATTTCTCAACATTTTTTTCTCTGTCTACGAAATTCAGATTTGTCGAAACTTTTTCGTACATAAGTAACCTCCTGTCCTTATTATAAGGAATAAATCAAAAAGCTGCCATCCTGTAAAAGGATGACAGCCAATACTCTCATAACCACCTGTTACAACATACCAACAAAATGCGATATGCGTTCCCGATAACGGGGGAATCCGGCACGACTTACTTTCAGCGATGCTGTAAAACAGCTTTCAGTCTGCAACTCCGAAGTGATATTCCGCCTGTGTTACTTGTACTCCTTCCCACCCACCGGAGCTCTCTGTGTCTTTTACGACAGACGTACTTGTCTTCTTCTGCGTTATTTTCCTGTTAGTCTGTTCTTATTATATAGTAGAAATTCCGGAAAAGTCAAGGCAAAAAAGTTGTTCAGCTATAAGAGTTGCCTGACAAACATATTCTTTTTCTATTTGTCATTTTCTCAATCTTATATTTGCCAAAAGGTACTAAATATTTCATATATCATCATTGAATTTTCAGTTAAATATGCTATGATAAATTTGAGTTATGGTGCCAGAGTGAGAGGGTCCATCACTTTATAACGAAGCAATTCGCCGGCATCATTTTTATTCTCAACATCTTTAATATTTATCTTATGAAAGGAGAGAAAAGAAATGAAGAAAAACACACTCAAACGCTTTATGGCTTCTGCAATGACAGCTGTTATGTGTGTCAGCTCACTTGGAACATTAGCTGTAAATGCTGCTCCTGCTGACCCGGCTGCTGAAACCTCTGTTGTCGACAATCTGATGAGCAAAATGACGCTCCGTCAGAAGATCGCCCAGATGATGATGCCTGATTTCCGTAAATGGCAGACAGAATCGGACTCGGGACAGAAAAATTTCCAGGTGATGAACGATGAAGTGGCTCAGATCATCAAGGATTATGATTTCGGCGGAGTTATTCTTTTCGCTGAAAATGTAGCTCAGACAGATCAGACACTGAAACTGACAACGGATCTTCAGGAAGCTGCCACAAGCGGAACCGACGGCAGCAACATCCCGCTGCTCCTGACAATCGACCAGGAAGGCGGTATTGTTTACCGTCTCGGAAGCGGAACAGCTCTTCCTGGAAACATGGCTCTCGGTGCAACCAGAAGCACGGACGCTGCAACACAGTCCGGAGAAGTGATCGGACGCGAGCTGAGTGCCCTCGGCATCAACGTAGACTTTGCACCTGTTTCCGATGTCAACAGCAATCCTTCCAACCCGGTTATCGGCCTTCGTTCTTACGGAAGCGATCCGGAACTGGTAGGAAGCATGGCAACTGCTGCCATGAAAGGTATGCAGAAGTACAACATCGCTACTGCTGCCAAACATTTCCCGGGTCATGGCGATACCGCTACAGACTCCCACACAGGTCTTCCTTGTGTAGACAAATCTCTGGACGAACTCAGACAGTGTGAACTCGTTCCGTTCCAGAAAATGATCGACAACGGCGTAGACATGCTGATGACAGCACACATTCAGTATCCACAGGTTGAAAAAGAAACTGCCATTTCCAAGAAAGACGGTTCCGAGATCCGTCTCCCGGCAACGCTTTCCAAAACCATTCTTACTGACCTTGTAAGAAACGAAATGCACTATGACGGCATCATCGTAACCGATGCCCTGAACATGGATGCGATTTCTCAGAACTTCGGCGAAACCGATGCCTGCATCCGTGCCATCAAAGCCGGTGTTGACATTTGCCTGATGCCGACTATCCTCAGAAGCAAGGCAGATATGTCGAAAATGGATGCGATCCTGGACGGCGTAGAAGCTGCTGTTAATTCCGGAGAGATCTCTGTGGATCGCATCAACGAATCTGTTAAGAGAATCCTTTCTCTGAAAGAAAAGAGAGGCATCCTGAATTACACAAGCGATACTCGTACTTACGAGGAAAAACTTGCCGTTGCAAACGAGCAGGTTGGTTCTGAACAGAATCGTGATATTGAGAGAAATATTTCTGCCCAGGCTGTTACCATTATCAAAAATAACGACAATATTCTGCCGCTGAAACCGCAGGCAGGACAGAAAGTGCTTCTGCTTGGTGCATACAACAACGAAACTCCGGGACTCGCACTTGGTATGAGACGTGTGATCGCAGATCACATCATCAGCGGAAAAGTAGATTATGAGACATTTCGTTATACTTCTGCAAACCTTGACCAGGTAAAACAGAAAATTGACGATGCTGACTACGTGATCGTTATTTCCGAAGTTTCCACAAACTTTTCCAACTGGCTGACCACACAACCGACCGCTATCACAGAATACGCAAAAGCACAGGGCAAGAAATCCATCGTTATGAGTATTTCCAAACCTTATGATGTTGCAAACTACGCTGATTCTGATGCGATCGTAGCTGTATACGGAAACAAAGGTATGGATCCGACAGAAGCTCTGAAACCGGATAATGCATTTGGTCCGAACATCATCGCCGGCGTAGAAGTTATCTTTGGTCGCTTCGCTGCATCCGGTAAACTTCCGGTTAATGTTCCAGTTATCGAAAATGGTCAGATGACATCCGATATCAAATACGCTTTCGGTTATGGTCTGACTTACGATGCAGTTGAACCAAGTTCCTATTATGCAGTTGAAAACTCACTGCTGAACTTCTACAATACATGGAAAGACGCTGATCTTTCTGTTTATACAGCAGATTCCGCAGCTGCACTGAAGAGTGCTTTAACTGCTGCAAAAGCTGTTCTTGACAAATCCAATGCTTCCATCACAGAAATGGACAGTGCTGTGTCCGCTCTGGTCGATGCAGTCAACAACCTGGCATACGGTGTTCAGAAAACACATCTGAACGTTGCCATCGTTGCTGCTGACAAGCTTCTGGAACGTGCTGCTGATTATGAAAACACCGAAGATCTGACAGCTGCTCTGACAGCTGCAAAAGCTGTTTATACAAACACATCTGCTACTCAGACAGAAGTTGACCGTGCTGCTTCCACACTGCTGGATGCACTGGCTGCTATGGCTGAAAGAGCTGACCTCGCCGCTCTGAAAAAACTGGTTGCTTCCGCAGGCGGTCTGGAAGAAAAAGACTTTACATCCGACAGCTATAAAGATCTGAAAGATGCAATGGATGCTGCAAAAGACGTCATTGATGACCTGAACCGTACACCGGAGGCGATCGGCAAGGCATATGCTGATATCATCACTGCGATCACCAATCTGGAACGTGTCGGAAACAAAGCTGCTCTGATTGCTGTCATCGCAAAAGCAGAAGCCATCGTTGCTGCAAAAGACAGCTATGTATCTTCTACACTGAACGGTCTGGAAGAAGCTCTGGCTGCCGGAAAAGCAGTGAATGACAACCCGAATGCACTTCAGGATGCAATCAACAATGCAGTTACCTTGCTGACCGAAAAAGTTGCAAACGTTCGTCTGCTTGGCGACGTAAATAACGACGGCAACGTAACTACTGCCGACAGTGCACTGCTGCTTCGTTCTGCCGCTGAACTTGATACTCTGGACGATGCTGCAACCGTAAGTGCAGATATGAACCAGGACGGTATTGCAGACACTTCCGATGCCGTTCTGATCCTGCAGACAGCTGCTGAATTCTGATGCAGAAGTTTTTACCGATCAAAAAATCGATTTTTATAGTTTGTCTTGCCATGATGCTGTGCTGGATTCCTGTCACAGCACATGCCGCAGGGCACAGGGAAGCACCAACATCTCCCACACGCATTTTATTTGTGGGAAACAGCTATACACAGCGAAATCATATGCCAAATATTTTTCGGAAACTGTGCAAGAGTTCCGGGCAGAACGTGATCGTAAGGTCACTCACCAATCCGGGACATTCCCTGAAAAATACAAGCAATCCTACAACTGCCAACGGCAGAAAACTTTACCGGCTTCTGCGTATGCAGCGATGGGATTACGTCATTTTGCAGGATCGACGCTATTATCCGATTTCCAAACCAAAGCGTATGAAAAGAACCATCCGCAAGCTGGCTCCTTATATTCAGGCCAGCGGTGCAAAGATGGTCCTTTATCAGACATGGGCCCCGGGGAAATGGCATAATGATTATAACCGGTACGATTCCGTGTCAAACCGCTCTGATTACCAGAGTATTCTTAACCGTACGATCGCGGAGATCGCCGAAGAGCACAATGCTCTCGTCGCTCCGGTTGGCACAGCATTTCTGCTCTGCAGCCATTCTTCGTATGGGATCAAACTTCTGATGGGTGACTATTCGCACCCGACCGCAGAAGGAAGTTACCTGGCAGCATGCGTCATTTACAACACTGTTTTTTCGAGATCCTCAATGGGCATCCCCTATACCGGAACTCTTGATGTGATGACTGCATTTAAGCTCCAGAAACTGGCTGAAACTGTATGTTTTGCATCTTAACCGGAGCAATATTTTCAACGAAATCACTCCGCAGATATATACAGTGATCCTGCCGCAAAAAAAATCCGGAACAAAACAGTTTTTACTGTCCGTTCCGGATTTTTTTATCTTAGTCGGAGAAGACTCCCACTTCTATAAGCGAGCAACAAATTTGTCTTATTGGGAGTGCAATCTCCGACTAAGATAAACGCTCCGCGAGGATGCACAGCGATTCTGTTGGGTAAATGTCAGCAAAGCTGACCAGAATCGCGTGCCAAGTCTCACGTGCGTTCGACTTGAAAAAACGAAAGAAGGTGGATCGTGAAAATAAACCAATGCTTTTTTCTGATTCCGATAGGTTTGTTTGCAGTCTTTTTTGACTTGAGAAAGGGGAAGATTCCAAATGAGCTTATTGTAATCGGGCTTATTTTGGGCTGTTGTTTCCAGATCAGGCAGGCGAAAGCTGTGGGATTGCTTCTGTTTCTTGGAGGTGCGTGCATTCCTGTGGTGCTTGGTGCCGGGATTTATTATTTTCGCATGATGGGTGCGGGAGATATGAAACTTTGGGCGGTTGTCGGAGGATTTCTGGGACCGCAGAGGGCGGTATATTGTATGATTGCTTCGTTATTTGTCGGGGCGGTGTTGTCGATTTTTGTATTGCTCAAAAGAAGAAATCTAAAGACAAGGCTGCTGTACTTTTGTTCTTATATTCAAAAGCAGCAGAATGGTGTCTGGGAGCCATATCTGAATGAAAAGGATCAGGATGGAAGGTTTCATTTTGCAATTGCTATTTTAGGTGGGATTTTACTTTGTGCAGGAGGTGTTTATTGAAGTGAGTAAGGCTGTTTTTGCAATCTGTGATTCGGAAAGTATGTATATTTATAATCTTATGGAATATGTTCACAGCCGGAAGGGAGAAGAGTTTGAGGTGCAGGCGTTTACCGGAGTGGAAAGTCTCTGTGCGTGTGCGAAAGAGAAAACAATAGAGATTCTGCTGATTTCGGGGAAATTATTGTGTGAACAGGTCAGGGAACTGCAGATCCGCAAAGTTATGGTTCTTTCCGAAGGAGAGCAGATCTGCGAACTGTCGGAATATTCCGCAGTTTATAAATATCAGCCGGCGGACAGTCTGATCGCGGAGGTCATGGATTCTTATGCGAGAGTAAAGGAAGCACCGGCAGCTGCACTTTTCAAGCCAGAAGTGGAAGTGACCGGTATTTATTCGCCGGTCAAACGCACCGGTAAGACTTCTTTTGCACTGACACTCGGGCAGCTTCTGGCAAGTACAAAAGCGGTCCTTTATCTGAATCTGGAAGAATATGCCGGTTTTGATGTATTAATGAACCGACAGTTTGACGGGGATATCAGTGATCTGATGTATTTCTCCGGAAGTGGCAAAGGCAATCTGATCAGTAAACTTGGAGGACTTGTGCAGACGATCAACAATCTGGACTATATTCCGCCCGCCTTTTCCCCGTTTGATCTGCGGAGTATCAAGTGCAGCGAATGGCTGGGACTGATCGAAGATCTCTGCTCCTACAGTTCGTATGAAGTTATCCTCCTGGATTTTGGAGAACAGGTGGATAACCTTCCGGAACTTCTGAATCGCTGTGGAAAAATCTATATGCCGGTCAGAGAGGACAGCATGGCTGTGACAAAAATTGCTCAGTATGAAAAGGTCATGGTTGCAAGAGAATATGAAGAAGTTCTTGGGAAAACCATAAAACTGAAGCTGCCGTTTCACAGCAGTTTCGGTAAAAAGGAACATTATGTGGAGCAGCTGATCTGGAGTGAACTTGGAGATTATGTAAGACAGTTAATACGCAAAGAAAGCGGGTGATGCATTGTGGAGGGAATGGAACAGAAACAGGAAAAACTGTACGCCCTTTTAAACGAGAAACTGGATCATACGGAAGAAATATCGGATGAGGAAATCCTTGTGGAAATTGATAAGCTGATCTGGGAGGAAGCAAAAGGGCAGTATATGCCGCTGTCAGAGAAAATCACGCTCAGGCAGCAATTGTTTAACGGGATCCGCCGACTTGATATTTTGCAGGAACTTCTGGAAGATGAGAGTGTGACAGAGATCATGGTGAATGGAACAGACGGCATTTTTGTGGAGAGAGAAGGAAGAATACGCTGCTGGGAGCACCGTTTTGTTTCGAAAACAAAACTGGAAGACGTTGTGCAGCAGATTGCAGGAAAATGCAACCGCATTGTCAATGAGGCAATTCCAATCACGGATGCCAGACTGGAAAACGGAGATCGTGTAAATATTGTACTGCCGCCGGTGGCTGTCAATGGACCGATCATTACGATACGGCGTTTTCCGAAAGAGCCGATCACGATGGAGCGTCTGATCGAGCTTGGGAGTGTTTCAAAAGAGGTAGCGGACTTTTTGAAACAACTTGTGTGTGCCGGATACAACATTTTTATCTGCGGCGGAACCGGTTCCGGGAAAACAACGTTCCTCAATGCACTTTCGGATTATATTCCAAAAGACGAGCGGATCATCACGATTGAAGATAACGCAGAATTACAGATACAGGGCGTGGAAAATCTGGTTCGTCTCGAAGCAAGAAAAGAAAATACCGAAGGAAAACATGCAGTTACGATCCGGGATCTGATCAAGAGCAGTCTGCGAATGAGACCAAGCAGGATTATTGTCGGAGAGGTGCGGGGCGATGAAGTCGTTGATATGCTTCAGGCGATGAATACGGGTATGGACGGATCACTCAGTACCGGTCACGGGAACAGTCCGTCGGATATGCTGGTCCGACTGGAGACAATGGTTCTGATGGGGCTTGAGATGCCATTGTCCGCGGTACGCAGACAGATTGCATCCGGAATCGATATACTGATCCATCTGGGGAGACTGCGGGATAAGAGCAGGCGTGTCCTGGAGATTCGTGAGGTCACCGGTTATGATTATGAATCCGGAGAAATAGTAACTTCAGTGCTGTATGAATTTCTGGAAGATGGAAAGCAAAAAGAAGGGCGTGTCGTGGGAAAATTACATAAAAAAGAGGAGCTGTTCCATGTGCAGAAACTGATACGTGCAGGAATTGTGTGCCAGGTTCACGGTCGTTTGACCTGAACGTAAATAAGCAGAGAAAGCAGGTTTAAAAGGGGTTTGTATGGATTATAAAGTTTATCAGATAACAAAAAAGGAAATGTTCAGGTATGCGGCGGTGTATATTCTGGCAGATGTTCTGATCAGTCTTTTATTTTACCGTTCTGTGCTTGCAGCCGTGGTTTTTCTGCCGGGCATCTGTTTCTTTTTCAGAGAAGTCAGAAGAGAACTGGCAAAGAAAAGAAGAAAACAGCTGGAGCGGGGATTTCTGGTCGGGATGCGGTGTGTTTCTACCGCCCTGACGGCGGGATATTCGGTTGAAAATGCATTTACGCAGGCATATGAAGAACTTCAGAAATTGTACAGTGAAAAAGAACCGGTTTTACAGGAATTTCGCAGGATTCGTGTGGGAATTTTGCTGAACCGGACGATGGAGGAGCTGCTTTCTGATCTGGCACAACGCAGCGGAGTGGAAGACATTGAGATTTTTGCTGAGGTATTTGAGACAGCGAGAAGAACCGGAGGCGATCTGATCGCCATCATACGCAGCACGACTGCCTCTGTATCGCAGAAGGAAGAAACCAGACAGGAAATTGAGATCTGTCTTTCAGCAAAGAAAATGGAGCAGAACATTATGAGTCTGATTCCATGTCTGCTGATTGCCTATGTGGGACTGGCTTCACCGGGATTTTTAGATGTGATGTATCAGAATCCGGCGGGGATTGTAGTGATGAGTATCTGCCTTGGTGTTTATGTGTTTGCTTTTTTGATGGGAAGGAAGATTGTAGCGATTGAGATATGAAGAAAAGATGATGCAGCCGTTTTATAAAATCGGAAAATGGATCGCATCAAAAATGGTAAAGAAAGAAGATGTAAAATATCAGAAACTGGAACAGACACTGCAGTTTGTCGAAAATTCGGCAAAGGAAAAAGACGCTTTTGAATTTACCGCAAGAAGAATTGCAAAAGTAATGATGATTCTATTCTGGGGCACAGGACTTTGTTTTCTGGCAGCCGTTTTTACGGGAGAAGCAAAAGAAATTACGTTTCTTGCAAGACCTTCTTATGGGCAGGGAAGCATGGAAACGGATCTGGAAGTACAGGTAGAAGGGGAAGGAGAAGCACAGAAAATCCCGATTTTGCTGCAGGAAAGACAGTACAGTGACCAGCAGATCGATGAGTTTTTTCAGCAAGCGATCGAAGATCTGGAAAGCGTGATTCTCGGGGAAAATATATCGATGCAGGAAGTAAGAAGTTCCCTGGAATTTCCTTCTTCTGTTTTAGATGGCAAAGTGAAAGCAGACTGGTTTACAGATGATCTGGGTCTTATTGATGAAAAAGGAAACCTGGTCGGGGAGCCGGCAGAGGGTGGTACGCAGGTACAGATTACAGTAAATTTTTCCTGTCAGGACAGAGAGATGGACTACCGTTTTTCTGTGTGTGTTTTTCCGCCGGTGTGTTCGGAGGAAGAGAAACAGCAAAAACAGATTCAGGAACTTTTACAGAGTGAAGAACAGAAAAGGGTGCAGGAAGAACAGCTGAGGCTTCCGGGTAAAATAGAGGGCAAAAAGCTGGAATGGAAAAAAGAAAAAGAATCGTCCGTGCAGATGATTGCGGTTCTGGTGGTTATCACAGCATTGTGTATCTGGATGCTGGAAGAAGAAAGATTACAGGCAGCAGTCAAGAAAAAGCAAACGGCTCTTACCATGGAATATGCTTCCTTTCTCTATAAATTAATGGCATTGCTGCGGGCAGGGCTTACGATCCGGGGAGCTTTTGAAAGGCTGGCACAGAGCAGACAGGTCCGTGAGCACTATATAGACGAAGAAATACGGCGTTGCTGCAACGAAATGAAAAGTGGGGTTCCGGAAGCACAGGCATATGAAAATTTTGGCAGAAGATGCCAGCTTCCGGAGTACATCAAAATGGGAACGATACTGGCACAGAATCTGAGAAAAGGTTCTGATGGACTGGCGGATCTTCTGGAGGCAGAAGCTTTGCGGGGAATGGAAGAGCGGCATCAGCTTGCACGAAAACTCGGAGAACAGGCGGGAACGAAACTCTTATTTCCAATGATGCTGATGTTTGGTGTGGTGTTGATTATTCTGATGGCACCGGCACTGATGTCATTTTCATTTTAGAATTACTGTGCATCTTCTGGGAAAGGAGGTGAAAATATATGACACATGTGCAGGCATTTCTGAAAGATGAGCAGGGAATTACAACGGTAGAGATTATCCTGATTCTTGTTGTATTGATCAGTCTGGTCATCATCTTCAAAAAACAGCTTACCAATCTGGTAAACAAAATCTTCAGCAAAATCACAAGTCAGAGCAACAGTATCTGATCCATTCAGTATCTGAAAAATCCAACATGAAAACATTTAGAGAACATTTAAAAACGCAAGAATGCACAGAAATTTCGCCAGATGAATATCAGCAAAACAATTACTCACCACTTGCAGAAGTGGGAGTCTTCTCGACTGAGATAAAAATCATGTGTCTGGTCTCATGTGCAGCATAAACTCGGGAGGGGAGTAAATGTATAGAAATAAAGGGACAATTACGGTGTTCCTCAGTTTGATCAGTATGCTGTTTTTGTCCCTTTTCTGTACGATGGCAGAATCGGTAAGGGTGCAGGCAGCAAGATTTCAGGCAGCGGCAGCTTTTGATATGGGATTGTTTTCCGTTTTTGGAGAATATGACAGAGTACTTCTGGAAGAGTATGATCTGTGGTTCCTGGATGGGATCAGTGAAGAGCAAAAAATCAGAGAAGTGCTGGAGACAAAGCTGGAAAAATATATTCAGCCAAATATCAATCCCAGATATAATCTGGCAGCAGGGAGAAGCTGGGATGTATTTCCCACAGAGCTTGATAGATGTACGGTGGATAAGTATGCTCTTGCGACGGATCACGGTGGACAAGTGTTTTACAGTCAGGCTGTGGAAAATCAGAAAGAACTGTTTGTCGGGGAAGCGGCATCAGCTTTAAAGAAAAATATAAAACAAATGGAAGAGGGGCATCAAAAAGGAGAAGAATATCAAAATGAAGAACAGAAAGCAGATGAGGAGTATCAAAGGGCACAGGCTGCTCAGATGGAAGAAAAAAAACGACAGGAATCCGAAAAAGAAAATGCCGAAAAGCAGGAAGAGTCGGATACGGATATAAAGGAAACAGAGGCTGTTCAGGCAAAAGTGGAGAATCCGCTTGATCAGATAAAGAAAATCAAAAGTATGGGGATTTTAGGTCTTGTCCTGAAAGATGGTACAGTGGTTTCTGATAAGACAATAGAAAGAAAAAATCTGCCGTCTGAGCGTAACCTGCAAAAAGGTTCACTTCTTGTCAATGAAATTTCTGCGGATCCAGTTTCAGAAGCCATTTTTTTGAATTATCTTCAGAAACATTTCCAGTGTGCAGTTGATGAAGGAGGAAAGCATCAAAAGGGAAGCAAAGAACACAGTCTTTCTTATGAACTGGAATATATCATCGGCGGACAGAAAAGTGACAGAGAAAATTTAAAGAAAACGGTCAATCGCATTCTGCTGATCCGTGAAGGTATGAACTATGCTACGCTGGCAAAAAGTGCCAAGATGCGAGGGGAAGCGATGGCACTGGCAGCTGCGATCACAGGGGCAGCAGCACTGCCGGAATTTGCAGGAGCATTGCAGAAACTGCTGATGCTTGCCTGGGCATATGGGGAAAGTCTGCTTGATGTGAGAACGTTGCTTGCAAAAGGAAAGGTTCCGATGCTCAAAGCAGAAACAGAGTGGAAACTTCCTTTAGAAAAGCTTGGGATGCTGGCGGAGGTTTTGAAAGAATGTGATGCCGGCGGCGGAAACGGGCAGTCTTATGAAGATTATCTTTCTGGTTTATTGATACTTGGAAAAAAACAGCAGCGTAATTTGAGAGTGCTTGATTTGATCGAGTGTAACCGGAGAATGGAAAAGGGCGGAGAAACCTTTCGGGTGGATGCACTTGTGGCACAGGCAGAGGCAAGTGCAGACTTTGAACTGGCTCCTGTTTTTCTGAGGGTTCCGGCAGTCTGGATGCATGTCAGAAATCAGGGGACTGCTTATACAATAAAAGGACAATATGGCTATGGGCAGCCGTAGAAAAGAAGGTATTTAAGGATGTTCTTTCGGAGAATTTCCCGTATGAAACGCAGAGAGAAAGAACATAAAAATTTGAAAATGAAAGGAGGCGTGCTCTCTGTCTGGTTCAAAATTAAAAATATTAAATCATTTAACAGACATCCCCCTGGCTGTTATCAAAAAATCCGGGAGAACATCCTTAAGTGCCAGTCTTACAGTGGAAACTGCACTTGTGCTTCCGATTTTTCTATATCTGATGCTTGGTGTACTCTTTTTTGTTCAGTTTATGGAAACAGCCGGAGCTACGGAACAGAAAATCCATGACCGGGCAAAACAGATGGCAGTCTATGCTTATGATTCACGGCAGATAACAGATCAGGACTTTCATCTTGGATATTCTACTTTTTCAGGAAAAGAAGATGAAATTGATCTGGTGGCGGCGTATCGAATCAGCAGTCAGATGCCGGTATTTTTTTTTGGAAAACCACAGATTATCCAGAGAGGATTTGTAAGGGCATGGACCGGAAGGGATTTTCGCAAAGAACTGCAGAAAGAAGGAAATGAAGAAAGCAAAGAGAAGGTTTTTGTGACCGCACATGGTACCGTTTACCATAAAAGTCTGAAGTGTACCCACCTGCGGCTGTCTGTGGAGCAGACAACGGTTACACAGGCAGAAGCCAGAAGAAATCGCTATGGAGCGAAATATTATGCCTGTTCATGCTGTAAATCCGGAGTTGGTGCAGCAGTTTATATTACAGATACCGGCAATCGTTATCATGCCAGACTGTCCTGCAGCGGATTAAAGAGAACGATCCGGGAGATACCGCTGTCAGAGGCAGGGAAACGTAAAGCCTGTTCAAAATGTGGAGGGTGATCATAAAAATGAAGAATCAGATTGTTTATATTCTGCCGGGAATATTTCTGCTGATAAACGCCTGGTATGATATAAGAAAACGAAAAATATTATTGCACAGTATATGGATATTTACAGTTTTGTGGATTCTTTTTCTGATGTTTGTGGATAAAGAGAAAATCTGGCAGGCATTTGGTGGAATACTTCCGGGAATGTTTCTGCTTACCAGTGCTTATGCGACAAGGCAGGCCATTGGCTATGGAGATGGACTGGCAGTTTGTGTGTGCGGTCTGTATCTTGGAATGGGACAGACCTTTGCGATGTTGTTTTATGCATTGCTGTTCTGTTCCGTGGTTTCAGCTGTTATGCTGGTGTGTAAAAAGAGGACTTACAAGACAGGCGTGCCATTTGTGCCGTATCTGATAGCGGGATATTTATGCACGTTTTTGTAATGACTGGGACGGAGATGAAAATTATGCAAAAAATCAAAAGAGATTTGAATGGAAGTTTTACGGTGGAGGCTGCACTGCTTATGACAGTGCTGATTCCGTTGCTTACCGCCCTTATTTATCTTGGATTTTATCAGCATGATAAGGTCTGGATCGCAAATAAGACGAGAACAGAGGCGATGGAAGCAGCCCTGGACCAAGACAGAAAAAACCAGACGGACTGGAGCGGAGTACTTGCCTGCGGCAACGTTTCCGGTGGTGTAAAACGTGGAAAAAATAAAGTGACAGCGACAGGAAAGGCAACGTTCAGAATTCCGGGATTTGTGGCACGCTTCTTTATGGGCGGGCAAATGGAAATAAACAGTAAAGCGGAAGTATCCGTTAAAAATGCAAAAAAACAGATTCAAAAATATCGAAATTTGCAGCGGGCAGGGGAGGGATAACTTTATGGATGTTTCTTATCGCAGAGATAAAGATCATAATTATATGATACTGGATGCTCCGGGGGAACTGACCGGCGAGGAATATCAGGTACGGATGCTGGTTGGAAATCATATTCCTCATTTATTAAAATGCAATCGCCGGATGATGGACGGAAAAGCGGTCTTTTTTTATGAGGTTACCGGAATGCAGCCGATGTTCCGTGTGTTTGAAAAAAGGCAGATCAATCAGGAAGAAATGGTTGAACTTTTGCAGGATATCAAAGAGGCATTGGAAAACACCCAGAGATATCTTTTAGATGGAAATCAACTGCTCTTTGAACCGGAATTTCTCTTTTTTCATACGCAGACACGGGAATGGAATCTGTGCTATCTTCCGACGTATGATGGAAATATGACGGAGAGTTTTCGAAAGCTCTCAGAATACCTGTTAAAAAGACTGGATCACAGTGACGAACAGGCAGTGATGCTTGGATACGAAGTATACAGCAAAGCATCCGAAGAAAATTATCGGATATCGGAAGTGCTGCAGATGATTTATCAGGTTGGACGGAAAAATTGTGCTCAGGAGGAAGGATTGCCGGAAGACACGGAACAGTCAGAGAAAGTGAAAATTTCAAAAGAGTCGGAAGTTTCTGAACAGGAAAACTTTGAAGATCTTTGTTCCGAGGATTCGTTTTTCGAGCAGGAAGAATCAGAATACACGATTCCGGAAGATATTGAGAACATCAAGACTGCGAAGCAGAGAGAAAAAGGCATTTCTAAAAATGAGAATGATATGCAGAGAAGGACGGATAAATATAGAGGTCAGGCGGAACAAAAAAAACAAATTCAGAATAAAAAAACAACCGGCTTAAAAAAATTAATGAAACAGAAAAAAACAGCCGGGCGTAAAAAAGCAGCCAAATATAAAAAATATGCAGGCTATGTAGTAATTTTTATTCTATTGGCAGCAGTGGCAGCCGTACTGGTGGAATTTGAGGTATTAAGTACCGTTCAGGCCGGAGGGATGCTGTTTCTGGCGGCTGGCATTTTTATTTATGTGGCAGGGATTCAAAAGGAAAATTTCCAAAAAGGTGAACGGAAGAAATCACAGGTATCGGATGATTTTGATGAGGAGATGGGAACCTGTATTTTGCAGCAGGGAAAAAATATTAAGATAGCAGTTCTGGTCAGTCTGAATCCGGAGGAGTATGTTAATATTCTGCTGTATCGTGAAGAAACCCGGATAGGAAAAGAAGGACGGCAGGCGGATGTCTGTATCGATAGGGATGTGATCAGCCGTGTTCATGCAAAAGTTCTGAGAAGAGAGGAAGAATATTTTCTGATGGACCTGGATTCGACAAATGGAACGTACATAAACGGAAAAAGACTTGGCGGGGATGGCATGGAAAAACTACAGCAGGGTGACCGCATTTCTTTTGCGGATCTGGAATACATTTTTCAATTACAATAAAGATAGCACATGATATGTCAGAAATGACGGATGAGAATTGTAAAACTAAAAAAAACATAAAAAATACACCTTTGTCTGTTACAGAAAGACTTCCTGTAGTATACTGAAATCTTAGAATGTTGGGGAAAACTTAAGGCATAAAATCACGCTTGTGCAAAAATATCGCAGTCATTCTTAAGGGTGGTTTCAGGCGTTAAACCTGGCATCATATTATACAGAAGGAGGTGAAAAAGTAGAGAATGGATGAAATCAGGGATTTTTTGAGATCTCGTTCGGTTGCAAATCTTACGATTGTCATCATTAATGTTGCAGTATTTCTGATCCTGTCCTGTTTTGGTGATACAGAAAATGCAGATTTTATGGCGGCACATGGAGCAAGTTACACTCCTTATATCGTGCAGGATGGAAAATATTATCTTCTGATCACCAGCATGTTTTTACATTTTGGATTGAGTCATCTGTTTAACAATATGGTAGTGCTGATCTTCATGGGAGATATACTGGAAAAGAAACTTGGCAAAATAAGATATCTTCTGATTTATTTTGGAGGAGGTATTGCAGGAAACTGCCTGTCCGTTTATATGGACATAAAAAGAGCGGAATTTCCGGTTTCAGCGGGTGCATCTGGTGCAATTTTTGCTGTGATGGGTGCAATACTGTGGCTGGTAATAAAAAACAAAGGAAAGCTGGATGATATTTCCGGCCGAAAATTTGTGCTTATGATCGTGCTTTCTGTTTTCCAGGGTTATACAAGCATGGGAGTTGACAACAGTGCACATATCGGTGGTCTGATCATGGGATTTCTGTTATGTATGATTCTCAGCATAGGGGTAAAACAATCCGAAGATGACTACCTGACATATGATTAAGCAGTGTGCCTGATTTATCCGGATTATCAGGAGTGTTTTTACTGTCGGAAGTCTCTTCCGGAAAAAGAAAAGCAATACTGCCGTGGTGTGCCTCGATAATACCTCTGGCGATCGGAAGTCCAAGACCGGTACCGTTTGGTTTTGTAGTGACAAACGGTTTGAAAAATTCAGTCTGCTGTTCTTTGGAGATGGAAGCTCCGTCATTTATGATATCGATCTGAAGGCAGTCCTGTTTTTCAACAACAGAAAAAGATACAGATTGTGCGGCAGATTCAAAGGAGTTGCGGAGCAGATTAGTAAGAGCCTGATTTAATTTCAGGGGATCAACCGAAAGTGTCGGCAAATTTTCCGGAACAGAAATCTGATAGGAAATCGGGGAATCCGGAAAAAGCAGATATACAGACTCGGATAATTTTAAGAGGAACGGAGACATTTCCGTAGCACTGAACTGACAGCGAAAGGTGTTGTTGTAGCAGGAAAGATCATCGAGAAGTCTGCGAAGAAAAAGCATTTCTTCGGTGATATCACTCCAGAGTTCGTTCTGCTTTAATTCCGGATGATCTTTTTCAAGTAACTGGAGATAGCTGTTGATCAGAGTGACCGGATTGCGTACTTCATGTGATACTTTTGAAAGAGCAAAGCGGTAGTCTTCAAGTTGTTTTTCGAGAGAAGATTTATCAGCAGCCATGGTGTATTCCTCCGATTTCTGATTTTTTATTGATTTCAGGATTTTGACCCTAATATATTAAAAAGTGTATCATTTGGGCAACAAAAAAGCAAACAGAAATAAACGACATAATTCGACAATAATTGCATAAAAACAAATAAAAGTAAAGTTTTTGGTAGGAATAAACAAAAAAGTACAAAAAATTAGGAAAACATATTGAAATTAAAAACGAAAAGCATTAAGATATAGCATAACAGATAAAGTGGATAAATTTGGGTGGCACTTTATTGGAACAACAAAAAAGGAAGGGGAAATGACTTATGAGAGATGATAACTGTATTTTTTGTAAAATTGCAAATGGTGAAATTCCATCAGCTACGTTGTATGAAGATGAAGATTTTCGTGTGATTCTGGATTTGGGACCGGCGACGAAAGGACACGCTTTGATTCTGCCGAAGAATCATTTCGCCAATCTTTTTGAAATACCGGAAGATATGGATGCCAAGGCATTTATTCTTGCCAAAAAGATTGCAAAAAAAATGAAAGATGTTTTTGGATGTGACGGCGTAAACATTGTGCAGAATAACGGTGTTGCGGCAGGTCAGACGGTATTCCATTTTCATATTCATCTGATCCCGAGATATGAAGGAGATCATGCAGGCGTAACTTGGAAACCAGGAACTCTCACAGATGAGGAAAGAGAAGAGATTCTGCAGAAATGGAAGTAACAGGGAATGTCGAAATATCGGCAGGGAGAAGAGTAGGATGAACGAAAAGAAATTCACCGAAGTCTTTAATAAATATAACAGGCTTGTGCGAAAAATGGTGATCAGCAGATCTGGTAACGATATGCTGGCAGAGGAGATTTGTCAACAGGTATTCTTACAATATTTTGAGCAGATGAACAACATCTCAGAAGAGTTGATTCAGCCATGGCTTTTGCTGACAACAAGAAATATGGTCTATGATTATCTGAGAAAGATGCAAGTCCGCAAAGATACATACAGCATCAATGGAATCAAAGATTTCATGGTGATCCATGAGGATAATACAGAGCGTGTCGTAACCAGATTATCTCACAGTATGCTGACGGAACGTATTCTTGAAGAGTTATATGACAAGAAAAAAGAATGGTATTATGTGATCATGGACATCTGTATTTTGCAGATGAGTTATGAAGAAGCAGCGAAGCACCTAAACATTGAAGTACAGGTGCTTCGTGCAAGACTCTACAGAGCCAGAAGATATATTCGAAAGAAATATGGAGAAGAATATCAGGAACTTTAATTTTTTCCGGAAGTAACTTCTTCAATCAGAGAGGTGATTTTTGAAATAGCATCGCTCTGACCGCTTTTTTCCATAGCAGCTACATAGTCAGCACGTTTTTCGTATAGTTTATCTATGATTGGCAGTATAATAGTTGGTGCCAGATTTTCTTCGGTAAGAACTTCACTGAATCCCTGATTTTCAAAGGATTCTGCGTTGAGGATCTGGTCGCCGCGGCTGGCATTTGCGGAAAGCGGAATCAGCAGATTTGGTTTTCTAAGTGCCAGCAACTCACAAATAGCGTTTGCACCTGCTCTGGAGATGCAGACATCGGCAAGGGCAAACAGATCAGCAAGTTCTTTTTTGACGTATTCGAACTGAATATAACCTTCCATATCTGTTTTTGTCGAATCTAATTTTCCTTTACCGCAAAGATGGATGACCTGATATTTTTTCAAAAGTTCAGGCAGAATACCGCGGACGGCATCATTGACGGCAACAGATCCCTGGCTTCCGCCGATAACGAGGATAACCGGTTTGTTTGCGGCAAATCCGCAGAGATTCAGTGCGGCAAGTTTATTGCCATGCAGAAGCTCTTCACGAATCGGTGATCCGGTCAGGACTGCTTTTCCTTCCGGAATGTAACCCATGGTTTCAGGGAAGTTGCAGCATACTTTTGTTGCAGCAGAAAGAGAAATCTTGTTTGCAAGTCCCGGTGTCATATCGGATTCATGGATAATAACCGGGATATGGAGATGTTTGGCAGCAAGAACAACAGGAACAGCTACAAAACCGCCCTTGGAAAAAACAACATCCGGTTTCAGCTTTTTCAGGATTTTACGTGCCTCACCATAGCCTTTTAATACACGGAACGGATCAGAGAAGTTTTTTGGATCAAAATAGCGTCTCAGCTTTCCGGAAGCAATTCCATAGTAAGGTACGTTTACATCTTCAATCAGCTTTTTTTCGATTCCTTCATAGGAGCCGATATAGTGAATATCATAACCAAGTTCCCGCAGTTTTGGGAGCAGAGCAATGTTAGGTGTTACATGACCGGCGGTACCACCGCCAGTTAAGACGATACGTTTCATGTTTATCCTCCCTGTTTTGGTATTTTGCCTTTAAAGCAGACAGAAGGGTCTGTTTTAAAGGGAACATACTAAGTTTAAATATTATGATGTGATTGTCAAAAAATACTGTAAAACCACACTTGTGCAGGCACTTTGTGGTTTCAGGATTTTGACTCTGGTATCATCTTATACTGTTATTAAAAAAAGTCAAGAAGGGACTAGAGGATTTATGAAAAAGAATGAGGGGAAAATCAGGAATATTCATTCACGTCAGGACCGGGAGAAGCTGAAGGAAGCTGAATTTGATTCAAAACTTTATTCAACGATGCGAAGCAATTTTGCAAAAGAGGGAAAGAAAATTGCAGGCGAGCTTGAAAATGATGAAAAACTGGATTATGTAGGTGATGCCCCGGATCTGTTAAATAAAATTGTCGGACAGCTCAGAGAAGAAGGCAAATGGGATGATAATGCCTATAGACAGGAATGTAAAAAAGAGCTTTACGATCTGTTGCCGCAGGAAGATCAGATTGCACTGAGAAGAGGACGGAAACTGGCAAAGATCGAAGAAAAATGGAAGAAGAACAGAAAAAAAATTATGCAGCGGGCAGCAATCATTGTGCTGGTCGGAGGAGTTTTTGCGGCTGGATTAGGAGCGGATGCGAGCAAAGAGCATATTATGAATGTTTGGGGAAGAGTTACCAATACAGGACAAAGGTTGGTTATAGATAAAACAGATGATACAGCTTTAAAAGGAAGAGAAGATGAGGACAGAAAAAAGATAAAGGAAGAATTGGGAATTGCCGTGCCTAAACTGGTATATAAACCGGAGGGAATGGAATATGAAAGTTATGCATTTGATGATAAGATTCAAAGGGCAAAGATGGAATATTTAACCCAGGATCAAAAATATTATTATATCTATATGAATAAAAAGTCTGTCGATACGCAAGAAGTAATGGAGATAGATGGAAAAATTATAGATCAACATTTGTTGGGTGTGAAGTACTTAAAAAAGGGCGTAAAAGTTGAGCAGGTTGAAGAAGAAGGTGGAAAAAGTTTGTATAAGGCAGATTTTTATTATGATGATGTCTATTATTTATTTATTGGGGAAATGGAAAAAGAAGAATTTGATGAAATAATTGAAAAAATTATATTTTAGGCGTCGCTTTTTTCCTTCTGAAACGTTTATTATAGTGTAATGTAAAAACAGAGATGAAGGAGGAGAAAAACATGAAGATGAAGAAAGTTCTCAAAGCTATGGTAGCAGCGACTGCCTGTGCTTGTATGCTGACTGTGCCGCTTAATATTCATGCGGCAGAACCGAAGGATGGTCTGGTGGTTGATGGTTCTTTGCTTACCCATGAGGACAGTGCAGAAGTTACAGAACTGTTTGAGTGGAGATTTGATAATCCAGAGTCAGAAGTAGCACCACTTGGTACTTACTATGCGACAGGTCATGCCGGAATTTCCAAACAAAGTTCAAAATCTGTTTATGTAACTGCAACAACGGATTGTTATGAAAAATGTGATGAAGTTGAAGCAGAAGTAAATCTACAGCGTCTGGAAGGAAGTACCTGGGCATATGTGACATCTAGAGATAAGATAAGGAAGAATGTAGGAAGCGTTACGGTAAGTGATACGATTAGTGTAAAATCTGGTTACTACTATCGTGTAGTTTCTTTCCACAGTGCAACAAAAAATGGAAAGACGGAAGTTGGTTCTGCTACCAGTGAGAGTCTTTATGTCGGCTAACCTGCTTTGAAGAATGAGCTGTACTGAGATTCATTGTAAAACGTATAAATTCACATCGTATGTAAATGACAATGACATAAATCTTAATATTCCTATTGCGATTGTGAATGTCTCCATCTACAGTGAATCAACGTACAGGCTGACGTGTGAATGGCGTGAATTTTATTTTTCATTGCGAAGAGAGTAAATGTATTTATGATGTGTGAGTGTAACGATTCGGTGCAGGTCGAAGCATCATCCTACTGCTGAAACTGTGAAAAGCACGGAATGGTTATGTGTGAGTTTAAGCAAAAATATATTAGAGCGTGAAAAAATTGTTCAGGTATGAACAAAACTCTGAAAAAACAAGCCGCCCCGGGATGCGTGAATGTCCATTACATTACCTTTCATGGCAGAACGGTTTTCGCCAAAGATATGGCGAGTGATTTAAAACAGAAACTACAAAAAACAAAAACGAAAGAATTACAAATATGCAAAAACAAAAACTGTGCATACCATGCGTGGGGCTTCCCTCCTTTGCAGTTGTGCCGGGCTTGTTCTGCAAAGGAAGTATGGTTGCATCATGCTTTTGATTGCAAGGCAAGGGGAGAGAGCGTATGCAAACGAAATATTTTAAAAATATGTTCCAGAATATTTCACAGGGAGTTATATATTCCACAGGAGTTGCAGATTCAGAGACAAAGAACAGCTGGGTAGCCTGTTATATCTGTGCAGGAGAAAATGAGGAGTCTCTGGAATTTAAGGCAGAGAAAGCTTTTGCCGGATGTAAGGATGAGGTAAGGCTTGTGGCTGCGGGAGATGGAAGCGAGGCAACCATCCATCAGCTTATGGAATTTGTGAAAAAGAATCGTGTGGAGCAGGTGATTCTTCCTGGAAACCATGAAAAGGTGGCAAAAGAACTGCAAAATGCCGGTGTAAAACGTGTGGTGGAGATGAAGCCGGGCAGCTCTTTATATGATGAAAAAGACTTCTGGCAGTTTAAGATACATTGTTATGGAACAGATGAGGGTTGTTTCCTTGTAATGTTTACCGGAGATAAAGGAATAGACTGGAAAACAATGGACTGTCTGATGAGTGTCAGAATTTTTGATAAAGCCAAATGCGGCAGTCCTCAAATTGATATGGAAAATCTTGTGTGTTGTGCCAGATGTGGGCTGTATAATGATTTTGATGTGTGCAAAGGCCATAACCAGAACACAGGAAAAGGATATACAGCAGGTGCGATGCTTCTTGGTAATATATCACTTAAAAAGTATTCAGAAGCAATAAAAAGGGATTTCTCAGAGGTGAGAGATCAGATTCGCTACATTTCCATAACAGGAAATATGAAACAGGCAGATGGGGAACTGAGTACGTGGATTGGGGAATCACGTACGGAATTAAATCACTATTATATTTTACCATCCGGATGTGCAGACACAGGAGATTTTATAACAAAAATCCTTTCCGAGTCGGGACGCAATCGCGTATACCTGACAGGAGAGAAATGTGGTGTTTGTGGATCGGGATTTTTTATTTCCCGAAAGCTGGATTAAAAATTACAGTACTAAAAAATCAGGATATGTGATAAAATAAAAACAGGAAAACAGAACGGAACAGATTATCATTAAAACAGGGAGAAGGTGTTTTTATGAGGATTACATTTTTGGGAGCCACGCATGAAGTGACTGGAAGCTGTACTTATCTGGAAGCCTGCGGAAAACATATTTTGATTGACTGCGGAATGGAGCAGGGGCCGGATGAATTTGAAAATCAGGAGATACCGGTTGCGGCAAGTGATATTGACATGGTGCTTTTGACGCATGCTCATATCGACCATTCCGGTAAACTTCCGCTTTTGTACCAGAGGGGATTTCGGGGACAGATTTTTGCGACGAGAGCAACTGCGGATCTGTGTGATATTATGCTGCGAGACAGTGCACACATACAGATGTTTGAGGCGGAATGGAAGAACCGAAAAGGACAGCGTGCCGGCAGGGCAGAAGTTGTGCCACTGTATGATATCAACGATGCACAGGGAGCGATCAACTGTCTTGTTGGATGCGATTATGACAAAAAAATCAACCTTGCAGATGGAATCTGCATTCGGTTTGTGGATGCAGGCCATCTGCTTGGCTCTTCTTCCATCGAGATCTGGATCAAAGAGAACAATGTGGAGAAAAAGATTGTATTTTCCGGGGATATCGGCAATCTGAATCAGCCATTGATCCGTGATCCGCAGTATGTCAAAGATGCGGATTATGTTGTGATGGAGTCTACTTACGGTGACCGCAGCCATGGTGAATTTCCAGATTATGTGACGGAGCTGGCAAGGATCATCCAGAAGACGTTTGATCGGGGAGGAAATGTAGTCATACCATCTTTTGCAGTCGGACGTACACAGGAACTACTGTATTTCATCCGCAAAATAAAAGAAGATAAGATGATCCACGGACATGATCATTTTGATGTTTACGTGGACAGTCCGCTGGCGATTGAAGCGACCCGCATTTTTATGAAGCACATGTATGAGGATTTCGATGAAGAGGCAACAAAGCTTGTTCAGGCGGGGATCAATCCGATCGGTTTTGAAGGACTGAAAACAGCGATCACAAGTGACGATTCCAGGATGATCAATTTCGATGAGAGACCAAAAGTTATTATTTCTGCGAGCGGTATGTGTGAGGCAGGCAGAATCCGACATCATCTGAAACATAATCTCTGGAGAAAAGAAAGCACGATTCTTTTTGTCGGTTATCAGGCAAAGGGAACACTGGGGCGTATTATATTAGAAGGGGCAAAATCCGTAAATCTGTTTGGAGAGGAAATAGAGATACAGGCGGAGATCCGAAGGCTTGCCGGTATCAGCGGACACGCTGACAATAATGGGCTGCTTAAATGGATCGGAAGCTTTGAAAAGAAGCCGGAGAAGGTTTTTGTGATTCATGGAGAGGACAGCGTGTGCCAGGTTTTCACAGATCGTCTGAGAAACGAAATGCATCTGGATGCAGGAGCACCTTACAGCGGTACGGTCTTTAATCTTGCGACGGGTGCGTATGAGAAAGAATGTGAACCGGTTCATGTGGTTAAGACCGAGAAGAGTCTGAATAAGGCAATGAAGGCAAATACTCCGTTTGCAAGACTTCTGGCAGCAGGTCAGAGACTGCTTACGGTTATCCGCCATAACGAAGGCGGAGCAAATAAGGATCTGGCGAGATTTACAAGTCAGATCAATTCCCTCTGCGATAAGTGGGACAGATAATGAGATGATGGTTTCGTACAGGTCAACGCATTTGTCACTGAAACCAAAAGAACATGATTTGAACGCAGAGAAGCGGATTGCGAATTTCCGCTTTACTGTATAAAAATTAAAAAGCTCAGGCTGTGGATGATACCGTGTGCCTGGGCTTTTGTAATGCAATCATTATTGGGGACTTTTGACACCCACATCATATTATAAGAATATAATCCGGAAATTATGCATTGATTGCTTCTTTTAATGCCTTTGCCAGTTGATCCGGGCAGGAAGTTGGTCTTGGACCACAGTGGATGCCTTCCAGTCTGGCGATGGCATCTTTTACTTTCATGCCTTCTACCAGGCGTGCAACGCCCTGTGTGTTTCCGGAACATCCGCCGATAAAGTTTACGTGTTTGATGGTGTCTCCGTCCAGTTCGAACTGAATTGCCTGAGAACAGACACCTCTTGTTTTATATACCTGCATTTTAAATACCTCCTGTTTTTTATGCGAGTTAGGAAATACCTGTCATCTCACGGAGCAAGATTTCCTGATGCTTTGACTTGATTATACGCATTTTATCAGGCGGATGCAAGACATATTGTATTCTGCAAAAATCCCACTGATATGAAATTTTGCTCAGCTTGACATAGACCTGATTTTACGGTAAAAATAGAAGTGTTGTAATAAAAATCTTAAATTACAGAAAAATGAATGGATTTTATAAGTGCCAAATCCATTAATATAGAAGGAGACAAACATGGGTACAATTGGAATTATAGGAGCAATGGAAGTTGAGGTAAAAGAGCTGAAGGAGCAGATGCAGATTACACGTCAGCTGACAAAAGCAGGCATGGAATTCTGCGAGGGCATTCTGGAAGGTCAGGATGTTGTTGTGGTACGCAGCGGTGTTGGGAAGGTAAATGCGGCGGTCTGCACACAGATCCTGATCGATGTGTTTGATGTAAAAGCAGTGATCAATACAGGAATCGCCGGTTCTCTGAAAGCGGAGATCAACATCGGTGATCTGGTTATTTCCAGCGATCTGCTTCATCACGATATGGATGCGGTAAGCTTTGGTTATCCGAAGGGACAGATTCCGCAGATGGATGTGTTCTCTTTTGAGGCGGACAAGGCACTTGCGGATCTGGCTGAGAAAGTATGTGAAGAGGTTAATCCGGAAATTCAGGTATTTCACGGAAGAGTTGTCAGCGGCGATCAGTTCATCGCAGACAAAGAAACCAAAGAGAACATTTCGACACTTTTCGCAGGATACTGTACCGAGATGGAAGGTGCTGCGATCGCACAGACTGCACACTTAAATGAAGTGCCGTTTGTTGTTCTGCGTGCGATCTCAGATAAGGCAGATGACAGTGCATCCATGGATTATCCGACGTTTGAGAAGCAGGCAGTTGCTCACAGCGTCAGACTGGTTCGCGGTATGATGAAGAATCTGGCTGCAAAAGAAGCGTAGAAAAAAGAACGAAAACTGAAGAACTTCATAAAAAAATCCCCCGATTTTCGAGCCATAAGAGCAGAAATTGTCGAACGATTCTGCTTTTCAAATGCAAATTCTGAGGCTATAATGTGCCTGCAACATTCATCCGGAGAATGTGACTGCTGCAGCAGCGAAACGTGAAATGAAAACAAGCAGGATCAGAAGGGGGATTATCCATGTTACAGTTTTTAAGTCAGCAGACAATATTGTTCTACACAATGGCATTGATCTGTGCCTGGGGAGTGGTCAGCCAGGTGGTACTTCGTTCGATGTATGGAAACCTGCTCAGAGATGTCAGAAGGCAGGGCATGGCGAAAGGTAAGTTTATGAAACAGCTTCGCCAGCGTTATCAGAACGTATGCAGAATGAAACAGAATACGGTCAATGCGTTTAACACGGAAGCTTTTATCCGCAAAAATCTGCTGGAGTACCGTCTTTTTGGAGGATCTTTGCATACCTGGAAACGGATGGCACAGATGGCTGCCATATTATGTGCGGCACTGGGAGCGGTCGGATGGTATATCAGCCAGCCGCAGGCGGTTGGCGGCATGCGTCAGACTTATCTGACAGGCACTTTGCTGATGGAGGGAATTTCTCTTCTGGTCTTTGGCGTTCTGGATACAGGATTTGCAAAACAGTCATTGGAGATTACTTTGCAGGACGAGCTGGATAATGTGCTGGTGCTTCATGCTTCTTCCGGTGTACAGGCTGCAAAATCTTCTGTTGCAAGACAGAAACAGCGGGAGCCGGTGCAGCCGATACAGGCGGAATTTTCAAAACCGGCAAATCAGGTGGAAATGGCAAAATGCGATGCATCGTCAGAAGAAGTGGCAGCTTCTGCTGAGTCGGAAGACGTAACCGGACATTTCGGAAAAATGGTTTCCATGCCGGGACGGAAAAAGAAGAACGTAAAGAACAGCAAGGATGGTATCAGAGACAAGCAGGAGCTGAAGGAGAATCTCGGAAAAATCCGGGAGGGTATCCGTGAGACAGCAGCTGCGGCGGATACACCTAAAGAGCAGACGGCGAAGATTCTGCGGCAGATGGATTCGGATGAGCAGGAACGTGTGATACGGGAAGTTCTGAAAGAGTTATTGTCATAATGGAGCAGGGATTTCCCCTGCAGACTAGCATTACGAAAGAGAGGAAACTGCTATGGAGATTGTATTTCTGGAGACCATATCGCTTGGTGATGACATAAATCTGGACAGATTTGACGAACTGGGACATGTAACAAAATACAGAGACACACCGGTGGAACTGGTGCCGGAGCGGGTAAAAGATGCAGATGTTGTTGTGATCAACAAAATTCCGATGAATGAAAAAACGCTGGCAGGTGCTTCGCATCTGAAACTGGTAGCCGTAACAGCTACGGGAATGGACAATATTGACCGGGCATATACAGACAGCCACGGCATCCTGTCAGCGAATGTAGCTGGCTATTCTACGGAAGCAGTGGCACAGCATACATTTGCACTGATGTTCTATGTTCTGCATAAACTGGCCTATTATGATCACTATGTAAAATCAGGTGCGTATTGTACCTCCGCTCAGTTTTCTCATTTTGAGCAGAAATTTTCAGAGCTTGACGGAAAGACCTGGGGTATTGTCGGCATGGGAGCGATCGGAAAACGTGTGGCATCCCATGCACAGGAATTTGGCTGCAACGTTATTTATTATTCAACATCCGGGAAAAATACGGATCAGCCGTATGAGAGCGTAAGTTTTGAAGAACTGCTGAAACGTTCGGATCTGATATCGGTGCATGCACCGCTGAACCCGACCACAAGAAAACTTTTTGACAGAGCGGCTTTTGAGAAGATGAAGAAGTCCGCAATTTTTATCAATGTGGCACGCGGAGCGATCGTGGATCAGGAAGCACTTACGTGGGCTTTGCAGGAAAATAAGATTGCGGCAGCGGCTCTGGATGTGCTGGATGGAGAGCCGATGAGGGAGGACAATCCATTAAGGCAGATCCAGGACAGCGGCAAGCTGATCATTACGCCTCATATTGCCTGGGCACCGAAAGAGACTCGTGAAAGACTGCTGGACGGAGTCTATGAAAATATCAAAAAAATCCTGTGATACCAAACAGTTCGATATCACAGGATGCACATAGCTGAAACAGTTGTCAATCCTCTTCGATTACCTGAAGTTCAAGGTAGTCGAAGGGGATTTCTTCTATAAAACTATCCTGGTAAAAACGAGTTTTGCTGTGGCGTTTGAATTCCTGAATATTGGAATCGAGCCAGATCGGTTTGCCGAGATCAAAGTCGTAGCAGATCTGATCTAAAGAATCAAAGATTTTGTGTGTGCGTGTATCGTTTCGGTCATCTTCTATGACGGTATCCCGAAGCATATGGTTGTCTTTAAAAATTTTCCCCCATAAACGGAACATAACATTTCTACCTCCATATAAAAGCTGCCATAAAGGGCAGAAGTAATTGATTTCAAGTATAGCGGATTTTAAAATGAAAGTAAAGAGACTGCCTGAAAACGGCAGCCTCTTCAAACTTTTTCACTTGAAAAATGGAAGTGAATAGTTTATAATCATCTTAGAAGCAATCAGAGGGTTTGCGTATGTCCGATGGTTGCCACCGGAAACTTATAAACGAAGTCTATAAATTACACACGGCTATCTCCTAGGGGTGTAGGAGATAGCCACTTTTTTATTTACTGTGGTTGTCAATATATGTAAGTGCTGCAAAAATTACAAGCACAAGTGTTAATACTTCAAGTGTATTCATACAATATCTCCTTTCCGTTTCCGGAAGGAACAACCACCAGACTATTCCTACGTTAGCTCTAATCTGATTACTATTAGTCTAGCATATATAAAATGAATTGACAATATACAACATAAAATTTATTAATTTTACATTTTGTATATCAAACCTAATCGGTTTCCTTTGCAGTAGCCTCCACCTGGCGACTGACTTTTGAGGTGTCACGGTTCATAAAGTAGCTGTAGATCAGGGAGGACATTTCCTGAAGAGAATCTACGGCAGAACTTTTGCTGGAAACCTCGCAGGACATGATACATAAAATATAATCGCCTTTTGGTGTGTAGACGATCGCTGCATCGTTTTCGCAGTCGGAAGTCTCACCGGTTTTGTTTGCAACACGCGATTCCGACGGGATCGTGGATGGGATTTTGTAGGTAACCTGCTGATTTAACAGAAGTTCTTCCATCTGGCGGGAAGCGAGATGAGAGACAAATTCTCCGCGGTAAATACGTTCCAGAAGGCGGCCGCAGTCTTTGGCGGAAGTTGTGTTTTTGGTATCAGTGTCGTACCACAGACTGGTGTCCTCCAGACCGTTGTATTCGTGCGTATATTCAAATCCCTGTGCTTTTATGAAAGCATTTACTTTCTTCATGCCTTTCTTGTGGTCGTGATCTTTGTTCAGATAACGGACCAGCTCATTTGTGGCAGAATTATCGCTGACTGTGATCATTTCATCGAGAAGATGTTTGGTCGTGTCATTCATTTCCAGATTGCCGTTCTGGATTTCCTGCATTACGGCTCCCATCACATAAAGTTTGATCAGGCTTGCGGACTCCTGGGCACGTTCGTTGATGCTTATCACATTTCCGGTGGTCAGGTCTTTCAGATAAACAGACCACTTGGAAGAATAGCTGTTGATGCGTCTGGTAAGCTCTGTTTTCAGCTCTTTCCAGGAAAAATCCTGATTCAGAGAATCAAAAGTGTAGGAAGGTGTAAGAGTGGCTTCCTGCAGAATCTGTGAAAAGGTATCGGAATTATCAGCCATAAGAAAAGAAGCTGTGTTATTGGAAGACTTGCTTTCTTCCGGGATTTCCGTTTCAGCTTCTGTATCAGCTTCTGTCTGAAAAGTGCTTAATGTTTCAGGGGATACCGTTTCGGTTTCGGACGGAACGGATTCTGTCGGAGTACTTTTTTCGGTTGTTATATCCTGGCGGAACGGCGATTCCTTCAGCCAGTCTGTTGTATCAGAAGCAGCTGCCAAAGCAGGAAAATTCTGTAAAAGAATACTGCCGGACAAAAAGGCAGCAGTAAAAGTTTTTTTCAGTTTCTTAGAGGTCATGCTACATCCTTTCTCCTGAAAAACAGTTTGATGGATCAAGATACAAAACAATGTCTGCCAATGCTCTGACATCATTCTGAATCATACAATAAACTTTCCGTTCTGTAAAGAGTTCAGACAGAAAAATATTCTTGATAAATGCTGGAAAATATGCTACATTCTCAAGGTGACAAGACACCTGAAATGACATTATTAAAGAATCAATATAAAGGTGTAAACTCACTCCGGGAAGTGCATACAGGCAGTCTGACCGGGAAAACTTTATCGAGGAGGAAAGAAAGGCATGAAAAAATTACTGAACCACATTTTTATTGATGGTTTGAGTGGCATGGCTTTGGGCTTGTTTTCTACACTGATTGTTGGTACAATAATCCAACAGATTGGAAATCTGATCGGCGGAAACATTGGAGACATGCTTTTTATCATGGGAAAGATGGCAGCAGCGATGACCGGTGCGGGTATCGGTGTCGGTGTGGCACACCGTTATCAGGAAAGTCCGCTGGTGGTGCTTTCTGCGGCAACGGCCGGCATGACAGGAGGATTTGCAAGTAAGATTCTGGCAGGTTCACTTCTGGTTGACGGAAGCGTTGTTCTGGCAGGACCTGGAGAACCGCTCGGTGCATTTGTAGCGGCATTTGTAGGAATTGAACTGGGACATCTGGTTTCCGGTAAGACAAAAGTAGATATTCTGGTAACACCGATCGTGACGATCGTAACCGGATGTGCAGTCGGTCTGATCGTAGGACCGCCGATCTCCAAATTTATGACCGGACTTGGTGCAATCATCAACTGGGGAACAGAACAGCAGCCATTTATCATGGGAATCGTGGTTTCCGTGCTGATGGGAATGATCCTGACACTGCCGATCAGTTCTGCGGCTCTGGGTATTATTTTAAATCTTTCCGGACTTGCAGCCGGTGCGGCGACGATTGGATGTTGCTGTAACATGGTAGGATTTGCGGTGGCAAGCTATCGTGAAAATAAAGTTGCCGGACTTCTGGCACAGGGCGTTGGAACATCTATGCTGCAGGTGCCGAATATTGTAAGAAAACCAATCATATGGATTCCGGCGATTGTTTCCAGTGCCGTTTTGGGACCGGTCAGCACAATGCTGGTCAAAATGACGAGCAATGCAACAGGATCCGGTATGGGAACCGCAGGATTTGTAGGGCAGATCATGACCTATCAGACGATGGCACCGGAAATCGGAGGTACCATGACGATGATCATCATTGTGGTATTCCAGATTGTGCTGCCGGCAGTGATCACACTGGCAGTATCCGAATTTATGAGAAAAAAAGGCTGGATCAAAGACGGCGATATGAAACTGGAACTGTAGGAGTGAGCTTAAGCCTCCTGCAAAGTGATTCCGACAGAATCATGTATCAGATTTCCTATGCATCTGATTTGATCAAATATGCAGGAGGTGTAAAAAGAATTTATGAATCGAAAAGGAACAGGGCTTGTCCATATTTATTTCGGGGACGGAAAAGGAAAGACAACAACAGGAATGGGACTCTGTGTGCGGGCAGCCGGTTATGGCTACCGTGTACTGATCTATCAGTTTATGAAAAACAACAAGACGAGTGAACGAAACATTCTGGAAAAGATAGAGAATGTTTCAATCGTAAACGGACTGGATCAGGAGAAATTCAGCTTTCAGATGACGGAACAGGAAAAGAAAGAACGTCTTGCTTTCTATAACAGTCAGTTTGAGAAGGTGACAAAGAAAGCGGTGGAGGAAGACTTCGATGTGCTTTTTCTGGATGAGACGATCTATACGATCAGTGCGGGACTGCTGGATGAAAAGCTGGTACTTGACTTTCTGAAAAAGAAACCGGACAAGCTGGAAGTGATCCTGACCGGAAATACACCAAGCGAGGCGATGATCGCTGCGGCAGACTATGTATCGCAGATCAAAAAGATCAAGCATCCGTTTGATGAGGGGCAGGCATCCAGAATGGGGATTGAAAAATAGAAACGAATCGGAGAGTGTGTGAAATCCGGCACAAAAATATCTGTAAAATGAGGAGTGCCCCCAATGTCTGGTACATTGGAGGCTATTATGAAAAAATTTATTGCTTTGTGTAAAGTGTATCAAAAGCTTTCGCTCTTGAACTATTTACATAGTAACAATGATGTATGAATAGAATATGAACGCTCTGTGAAAAGTGTGTGAAAATAACAAAAACAGGTCTTGAACAGACCTGTTTTTTGTTGGAATGTACTAATGCATGACGGAATTGTTGGAGTACAAAGTACGGAACAATTCGTATGCATCTTTTCATCGTAACATCAAAGCTTAATGTTTTTGAACAGGGAGCCAAGACTTGTGGTAGCGGCTTCTGTCTCCGGAAGTTCGAAAGTCTCTTCTTCGACTTCTTCTGCGGCTACATCGTTCAGGGCTTTCATGCTCAGACTCAGTTTTCCGTCTTTGATCGCAGTGATCTTGACTTTTACAGTATCACCTTCGGACAGAACAGCTGCCGGTGTTTTGATACGTTTTTCGCAGATCTGAGAAACGTGCAGCAGACCGGACAGGCCATTTCCAAGGTTGATAAATGCACCGTAGGGTTTGATGGTCTCTACGGTTCCTTCGGTAACGAGTCCGACCTGAACGTTGGAAACTTTTGCTTTGCGTTCTTCATCTGCTTTCTCACGCAGGATCTCTCTTGCGGAAAGGACGAGACGTTTGTTTTCAGCATCAGCATTGATGACACGGACTTCCAGTTCTTTGCCGAGCCAGTCGTTCAGAGCGTCTTCTTCTACATAATTCAGGGAAAGCTTGGATGCCGGGATGAAACCGCGGATGCCGTCCAGGTATGCAACCACACCGGATTTTACGATGCCACCGACCTTAACGGTCAGGTTGGTGCCTTCTTCCATGTATTTTTTGAATTTGTCCCATGCGAGAATGTCATTCGCTTCTTTGGAGGAAAGCAGAATGTGGCCTTCTCCGTCATCTCTGCGGATCACGGTTGCGGAGATCTCATCACCGATGTGAACATCTTCTTTGAGATTAAATCCAGGATCGCTTGTGAAATCTTCCAGACGGATGATACCTTCGGTGTAGTATTTCAGATCCAGTGTGATCTCAGATTCGGAAACACCGATTACGGTTCCGGTGAGGATATCGCCCTCATGGATCTGTTTAAAAGAAGCTTCCAGTTCTTCAGCGTAATCAGCCATGGTTTCTGCCGGTTCTTCCGGTGCGGCAGTTTCGGTGGTTTCCGGTGTTTCAGCAGCCGAAGTTTCGGCTTCTGCTGCGAGTTCTTCAGATGTTTTTAATTCTTCTGACATTGTAATACCTCCTGTTGATTTTGTGGTGTTAAGGCAAAAAGATGCAGACCGGAAGACTTGCTGCCGGGTCTGTAAAATATGATTCCAATATACCTTTTTGCGATGAATTTGTAAAGCAACTTGGGAAATAACTTTTGACCATGACATTCAAAAATGCTAAAATAATAAAAACAGCAGCAGACGGGTGTCTGCGGAAAGGATGGACTTATGAATATTCCGACACCTCATATAGAGGCAAAAAAGGGTGATTTTGCAAAAACAGTACTGATGCCGGGTGATCCGCTGCGGGCGAGATTTATAGCGGAACATTATCTGGAAGATGCAGTTCTGGTCAACTCGGTGCGCCAGATGTCAGGTTATACGGGAACTTATAAGGGCAAGAGAGTTTCTGTGATGGCGAGCGGCATGGGAATGCCTTCAATGGGCATTTATTCTTATGAGCTGTTCAATGGTTATGATGTGGAAAATATTATCCGGATCGGCACGGCAGGTGCACTCAGGGAAGATCTACATCTGCGGGATCTGGTATTTGGCATCGGTGCCTGCACAAATTCGAATTTTGCGGCACAGTATCAGCTTCCGGGAAGCTTTGCTCCAACGGCATCTTTTCCACTTTTGAGAAAAGCAGTGGAAGCGGCAGAAAAAAGGGAAGGTCTGCATTATATGGTCGGAAATCTGCTTTCTTCGGATACATTTTACAGCGATTCCAACCTGGATGTGAACTGGCGGAAAATGGGCGTACTGGCCGTGGAAATGGAAGCGGCGGCATTGTATATGAATGCGGCGAGAACCGGAAAACAGGCTCTTGCGATCTGTACGATCTCGGACAGCATTGTTACCGGAGAGGCGACAAACTCAGCAGAACGTGAAAAGAGTTTTCATGATATGATGGAACTGGCACTTGAAATCGCACCTGAATAACGGAGGGATTTGCAGGATGGATGACAGAGATAGAAAAGAGCTGGTAAGACAGGCTTTTCTGGCACAGCAGCAGGCTTATGCACCGTATTCAGAGTTTCTGGTCGGGGCGGCACTGCTCACGGAAGACGGTAAGATCTATCAGGGCTGCAACATTGAGAATGCGGCATATTCGCCGGGCAACTGTGCGGAGCGGACAGCATTTTTTAAGGCAGTGTCAGAAGGCGAGCGGGATTTTCAGGCAATTGCGATTGTCGGAAATAAACGGGGCGAAGCCGGAGATTATTGTCCGCCGTGCGGCGTGTGCCGTCAGGTGATGGCAGAATTCTGCAAAGCAGATTTTGAGATTCTGCTGGCAAAGGATACGGAAAACTGGAAAAGTTATACACTGGAGCAGTTACTGCCAGAGCGTTTTACGTTATAATCATATGGAGGCTATTATGGAAAACAATAAGAGGAAAATTTATGTGATCGGACACAAGAATCCGGATACGGACTCGATCTGTTCTGCGATCGCTTATGCAGATATCAAAAACAGAACGGAGGAAAATCCCGTTTACGAGGCAAAGCGTGCCGGTCAGATCAACGAAGAAACGCTGTATGTGCTGAAACGTTTTCAGATGAATACACCGGGCTATATGCCGAATGTCGGTACGCGTGTCAAAGACATGGATGTGCGTAAAGTCGGTGGAGTGGACAGTAAAATTTCTCTGAAAAAAGCATGGACGCTGATGCGGAATGAAAATGTATTTACCCTTCCGATCCTTAATCAGAATCAGGAGCTGGAGGGTCTGATCACGACAAACGACATTACAGAATCGTACATGGATGTTTACAACAATGCAGCGCTTTCTGAGGCAAGAACGCCGTATCGCAACATTTTGGAAACAGTAGATGGAACGATGATCGTTGGAAATGAGCATGCACATTTTACGGATGGAAAGGTGCTGATCGCGGCATCCAGCCCGGAAGTGATGGAACAAAGTGTGGAGCAGAATGATCTGGTGATTCTGGGAAACCGTTATGAAGCTCAGCTTTGTGCAATCGAGATGGGGGCGAGCTGCATCATCGTCTGTATGGGCGTTCCGATTTCGAAGACGATCCGCCGACTGGCAGAGGAGAGAGAATGTTTTGTGATCAGTTCTCCGCATGATACTTATACGGTTGCACGACTGATCAATCAGAGTATGCCGGTGAAACATTTTATGACCAGTGAGAATTTGGTGAAATTCAGTATTGACGATTATACGGATGATATCAAAGAAGTCATGGCAAAACTGCGTCACAGAGATTTCCCGGTTCTGAATAAACACGGAAAATATGTGGGAATGGTTTCCAGACGTAACTTGCTGGGTATCAAACGCAGACAGCTCTGCCTTGTGGATCACAATGAAATTTCGCAGGCGGTTGACAACATCGAAAGTGCAGAGATTCTGGAGATCATCGATCACCACAGAATCGGATCTTTGCAGACGATGGCTCCGGTTTATTTCCGCAATCAGCCGGTAGGCTGTACGGCAACAATCGTATATCAGATGTATCAGGAAAACCGTGTGGAGATCGAACCGTGGATCGCCGGTCTGCTGTGCAGCGCCATCATTTCCGATACCCTTTTATTCCGCTCCCCGACCTGCACGCCCATGGACCAGGCGGCGGCCCTGAATCTGGCCCAGATCGCGGGAATTGACGCGGAGGAATTTGCCAAGGAGATGTTTGAAGCCGGAAGCAAGCTGAAGGGAAAGACAGATTCCGAGATCTTTTATCAGGATTTCAAGCGTTTTACCGCCGGGAAGCTGACCTTCGGAGTGGGCCAGATTACCTCCTTAAACGCGGAGGAGCTGGAGAAGCTGAGAGAGCGTCTGTTAAAGTACATCGGCGAGGCCAGACAGGAGCAGAAGGTGGATATGATGTTCTTTATGATGACAAATATCTTAGAGCAGTCCACAGATTTGATCTGCGACGGACAGGGTGCGGAACAGCTGGCCGCCGCTGCCTTTCATTTAAGGGAGGCCGCCAACGTGGTGAAGCTGCCGGGTGTTGTTTCCAGAAAGAAGCAGCTGATTCCGGGGCTGATGATCGCCACAGAACAGTAGAAAAAGGAGAGATTTATGTCAAAACAGGACTGGAAGCCGGGAAATATGCTGTATCCTGTGCCGGTAATTATGGTAAGCTGCCAGAAGGAGGGCGGGAAGCCCAACATTATCACAGCGGCCTGGTGCGGGACCGCTTGTTCCTCCCCGGCCATGCTCTATGTGTCCATCCGGCCGGATCGCTATTCCCACCACATTATTAAAGAGACAGGCGAGTTCGTGGCCAATCTGGTGACAGAGGATCTGACCTTTGCCACCGATTACTGCGGCGTAAAATCAGGACGGGATACCGACAAATTTAAAGAGCAGAAGCTGACGCCGCTGCCTGCGGAAAAGGTGAAAGCGCCTCTGATCGCGCAGTCGCCTGTTAATCTGGAGTGCAAAGTAAAAGAAATCAAAGAGCTTGGTTCCCATCATA
>OHAD01000703.1_pt1 | contig 37238 bp, 29 predicted proteins | sample 1577011 | NCBI WGS metagenome assembly OHAD01 (sample SAMEA3541510, study PRJEB24748) | human gut metagenome | biome: human gut; feature: human-associated habitat; material: faeces | place: China | collected 2012 | reverse complement strand
CGGTTGTTGTTTTTTCTGTATCCTTATAAGTTCTAAGTCCGTCCTCATTGTATTTATATGTTACCCTTTTTCCATTGGCAAGAGTTGCTTCCTGCAACTGTCTTCCCCTGTACCAGTTAAATGACATTCCGTTATAGTATTCCTTCGGATTGCCACTGCTGTCATATGTGATTTCCTTTCCACAGTACTTTGTCAACTGATCAGGCCAGTCACTGTTTCTGTATGAATATTTTCTTAGTTCATCATCCTGTTCAACCAAGCTACCGTTGGCATTTATCACATATGTGTGCTTTGCCTCAACGTTTCCCGTTGTGGTGTATCCATACTCATATGCCCTTGAAACATCATAGTCATATTCCCATGTAAGTCTTCCGTGTGCATCATATTCATATGCATTTGTAAGCTTACCGTCAGTTTTTATTTTGGTAATGTTTCCTGCCCTGTCATATGTGTAATCGATATTTTTGTTTTCGCCATACTTTTCTATGTCAAATGTTCTGTGTGTGGAATCGTCTTCCACTGAATTGTACTTTAATATGTTCTTTTTATATTTATCTGAATATAAATTTGTTGCACATGACTTTCCGTCATCTGACATTGTCTCGCTTAATACGTCACCATTGTATAAGGTTGTCCTGTTCCTTTTTTTGTCACTGTCTGAACTGTCGGTTTCAATTTTTGAAATCAATGTTTCCTTTTTGTCATCAAGTGCCTTATATTCATATTTTGTGGTCAGTGTGCTTTTCTTATTTTCTTCATCTTCATTCTGTACAACTTCCTTTATGAATCCGTCACTTCTTGTCACTCTTGTTGTATTTTCATTATATTCATAATTGTACGCCAGCTGTGTATTTTCCGTGTTATCAGTTAAACTAAGCATCTGTCCTGAGCTGTTTACTGTGGTTACATATGAAGGTGTCTTTTCATCATTATAGAAAACTTCTGTCTTTTCCGCAACCGCGCTATCATCTTCTGAATCAACTTTATATTCCGTGGTTACGGTCCTTACCTTCTGTCTGTCATCTCCCGTACCGTAATAAGTTATCTGTTCATCAGTATTTTCAACAGAAGTCCCTGTACTTTCTCCTGATTCATTGCCGGAATCATTCTGTGTGTGACTGTACTCGTATGATACAAGTGTCCTGTCACCCACCTGAAGGTTTGTGATTTTGTTGTCGGAATTATATTCCATTGTGTATTTTGTCTGCTGATCACAGATAAATTCCACATTTCCATTTTCATCATATGTATATGTTATGCAGATGGTCTGGGTGTCATTGTCGTCATATTGTTCAACTATTGCCGTATTGTTTCCCTTTGCATCATAGAAATATTTCAGCCTTTTATTTATTTTTACATCACCATAATCACTGTAAATGCTCTTTATGTCTCCCCTGTAAATGTTTGCAATGTATGTAACCGTTACGCCATTTTCATTTTCAGAGTATTCCCTGTCATAAAGCCCCTTGTGAACCTTTGCTGCTGATGCAACTGACCTGTCCGTTCCCTTTAAGCGTGGGTTATCTGTTTTTCTTGGATTGTTGTCTCCAACATCATCCTTGTCTCTTAATCCGTCAAAGTCTGAATCATACAGCCACGGATCTGTTCCCTCCTGATATTCCTTCAGGTCAGTCCATCCGTCTCCGTCACTGTCTGCATTTTCTTCATTTTCCACTGCAGGGTCTGTTCCAAGTATAAATACCTCATATCCGTCAGGAAGTCCGTCTCCATCCGTATCCTGCTCATACTTTGGATTGTCCTCCGTGCTGTATGCTGTTTCAGTGTTCCACATGGTCTTAAAGTCCCATATTTCATATCCGTCCTCAAGACCGTCTCCGTCTGTATCCTTTGAAGTTATTTCAAAGGAATTTCCCCCGTCATCTGAATCTCCATTTTCTGTCTTTTCCAAGGTTACAATGTTTGAAACCTTTACCGTACCGTCTGAATATAATACCGCTGCTCTAATGTCTATGCATTCATCCACGTTGGATGCATTTATTTTAGCATCTTGTGAAATGTCTGTTCCCTTATACTTTGCGTTAAATTTTAATGCATTATCTTTTCTTGTAAATATCTTGTATCCTGTTACCGATACCCCTTCCTTAAGTTTATTATCATCTTCTATGGAAGTAGTAAAGCTGTTACTCTGTTTATCATATTCAGCACTTATGTTTATGGAAGCATCATATGATTCAAAATCTCTATATATTAAAGAAATTGACATGTGTCTTGAGTCACTGTTCTTTCCATTTTCGTCCTGTATGTAATGTGCTTCCGGGCCATAAAACAATGCTGCTCCGCCTTTTTTTGCCGTAAACACCAGTCCGTTATTTTCTATCTGTTCATCGGCTATATCCTGCACCCATTTTGTTATGTCAAGGCAATGTCTTGTGCCCTCAACTCCCGTGAACTTTTCTTCAAGAAGTACTTCTTCAGAAGCCCCCGGTTTATTGTTCCACGTGATTGTATCAGGATTCCATGAGTCCTTTGCTGTACGAAGCTCCAGTGTTCCCACCTGATACGGTGCACGGTAACTGCTTTCATACAGATTTAATGATGCAGATTCAATGTATTTTCCCCTTATGTTCAGTCCACTGCCCACCAATGCACTTCCTGTTAACAGATTTGAAGTATCCAAATATACATGTTCCTCTGAATTGTATGGATAACTTGATATCATGTTGTTCATGGCACCCAGATAATGATTATGCATATTCACATTTTGCTGAAAATCAACAGACCAAACTGATGCAGTAGTTAGGTAGTCAAACATCCATACCATTGTAGGATCAATTGTAACCGGATACTTTGTGGCTTCGTTTTCAAAATAATCATTACTTACAATTACTTTTAACATTTCATTTTCGCCATCTTTTTCTAGTTTATATTCTACACTTTTGTAATCTTCTTTTCCGTCTGCATCGACTAAGAATGGGGCTTCTATTGTTCCTATGATTTTATTTGTATTTTTGTCATACACCAACAGACCTTTATCATTTTCCTGTTTTTTCAAATAGAGATTCTTTGTTTCAATTTTGTATTCAAATATATTTGTTTCAGGCTTTTCATTTAATACAATATTCTCTTTCACGCCACAGTTGTTTACGGAATATTGATATTCCATGTTTTTTGATTCCGATATATATTTTAATTCATTTGATTCCTCATTTTTTATGCATTCAAACTCATTATTGTCATTTGATTGAGATGTATTTTTATCATCTTTGTTTATGTCATCATTTTCTTCTTCGATAACAGGTGTCATCTTTAAAATGTACTTTCCATGGCTTAGCATTATGCCGTCTTCAATGTCATCTGAAAAAAATGCTTTGTTATCACTGGATTTGTTTACATATTTATATGAAGATTTGTCACCCGACCCGTAGGTACTTATAGACTTTTTCCCATTTTTTCCAATGTCAACAATTTCATTTTCATAATCTTTCAATTGTCCGTCTTTTTCATATCTGATGTTTGATAAGAATAATTCTGTTTTCTTAGATCCGTCAGACAACAGATACGTGTTTGAATTTTCTGTTCGCTCATCTGTCAGTTCCTTGACTACTGTTACTTTGTTATCAGCTGCTTTTTGTGAATTCTTGCCATCATTAACGGAATTGGCTAACGCATTAATTCCCGAACCCGTTCCAATTATCGCTATTGTTAATGCAAGCGACACCAATTTTTTGCTTATGTTTCTTATTCTCATACTACCTCTGTTACTCCTTCCTAAATAATTAGCAGTAAATTTCCGTACAGTAAGAATAATCTTCCTGCATTAATTATCCTTACTCATCCTTCTCTTCCATCATAACATGTTTTTCCAATATGCACACTAACAAAAATCTTTTGTAACATTTTTATTTTGATTTTACTATTGTTTGTATTTACTCCACTGTTTTTCACATTTTTTCCTAAGTCAGCCACATTTTAAACTATTTTTAATTCCTCATACATGTCTGCTAATTCTTTTTCAGCCGCTATCTGCTTAATCATCTATTGTTGTTGAAAAGAAATCTGATTCTCCTGATGAAGACAAATCAGTTCATGATTCAAAACTTTTGATTCCCACACTTAAAGATTTCTTTTCTAAGCATCCTTTGATTAATCCAAAAACATTTCCCGGTGATGCAGCTTTTGATACTGTAGAGTTATATAAAACTCTTCTTACCGGTGATACTTTTGCTAATAATAAACATTTTACAAAAGCATTCATTCCTCTTAATGCAAGATCCGTTCTTGAAAATCAGGATTATACTATCAATGAGGATGGAATACCTTGTTGTCCTCATGATGCTTTCTGTGATGACCCTTGCACTACTTCAAAATGTGGACGAATGGTTTACATTTATCCTAAAAAAATCTACGTGCATATCCCGGAACTGTTCGTGGAACTGAAGAGTGGAATAAAACCTATAAATTAATAATATTTTCTATCATCCATTCTTGCTTAATTGGATTTCTAGGAAAAACATATTGAGTACCATTAATATATTGACCATACAAATTTAAAATGGTTTCCCCAAGAGCATCAAAAAATTTTTTTTATAATCAAAATAACTATTCTAACAGAATATTACCCTCTTACAACATCTTTCATTTCTTTTACATACCGTGAAACATATTGTACACTGTCTTTTCCATGTTCTGCAACTATTCTTACAATAGCACTACCAACAATTGCTCCGTCGGCATATTTGCATACATCTTCTGCCTGCTTTGGTGTGGAAATTCCAAAACCTACTGCACAAGGTACATCTGAAACTTCCTTAACAAGTTCAATCATTCCGTTAATGTCTGTTTTTATTTCTTTTCTAACACCTGTAACTCCAAGTGAAGATACGCAGTAAAGAAATCCCTGAGCTTCCTTTGCAATCATTTTTATTCTGTCGTGAGATGTCGGAGCTATCATAGAAATCAATTCAATTCCTGCCTCTGTGCATTCAGGCAAAAGTTCATTTTTTTCTTCATAAGGACAATCCGGAACAATTATTCCACAAATTCCACATTCATTACACCTGTCCATAAATTTCTTTTTTCCATATTTGTAAATAACATTTATGTATGTCATAAAAACTAATGGAATATGAATCCGGTCTTTTATTTCAATTAAAGCATCCATTAGCTTATCTGTTGTACAGCCTGCTTCCAATGATCTTAAATCTGCCTTCTGAATAACCTGTCCTTCTGCGATTGGGTCTGAAAAAGGTATTCCCACTTCAATTATATCTGCCCCTGCATTCTGCATTTCAATAATAAGTTTCTTTGTTGTTTCAAGGTCAGGATCTCCTCCTGTTATAAAAGGTATAAATGCTTTTCCATTCTTAAATGCTTCTTTTATTTTACTCATAAATCTGTACTCCTCTATATCTTGCTATTGCTGCCACGTCCTTGTCACCACGGCCTGACACGTTAACTACTACGATTTTATCTTTGTCCAAAGTTGGCACATACTTCATTGCATATGCAATTGCGTGAGAACTTTCAATTGCAGGAATAATCCCTTCTGTTTTTGACAAATATTCAAAAGCATTAACTGCTTCTTCATCTGTAATTGCCGCATATTCTGCTCTTTTTTCTGCCTGAAGCATTGCATGTTCAGGTCCGATTCCCGGATAATCAAGTCCTGCTGAAATTGAATAAACAGGGGCAATCTGACCATATTCATTCTGGCAGAATAAAGACTTCATTCCGTGGAAAATAGCTTCTGAACCGTTAGCCATTGTTGCTGCGTTCTTTGGATTATCAACTCCAAGTCCTGCTGCCTCACAACCGATTAATTTAACGTCTTTATCTTCAATGAAATTGTAGAAAGCACCGATTGCGTTTGAACCGCCACCTACACAGGCGATTACTGCATCAGGTAATTTGCCTTCTTTTTCCATTAACTGTTCTTTTATTTCCTTGCTGATTATTGCCTGAAAATCACGTACAATAGTTGGGAAAGGATGTGGTCCCATTACTGAACCTAAAACATAATGTGTGTCATCAATTCTGTTAGTCCATTCCTTCATAGTTTCGTTTACTGCATCTTTCAATGTCATTGTTCCACTTGTTACAGGATGAACCTTTGCTCCTAAAAGTTCCATTCTAAATACGTTAAGTGCCTGTCTTTGGCAGTCTTCTTTTCCCATGAAGACTTCACATTCCATTCCCATTAAAGCTGCTGCCGTTGCTGTTGCCACACCATGCTGTCCTGCACCTGTTTCAGCTATAACTCTTGTTTTTCCCATTTTCTTTGCAAGTAAAACCTGACCCATGGCATTGTTAAGTTTGTGAGAACCTGTATGGTTTAAATCTTCTCTCTTTAAATAAACCTTTGCGCCACCTAAATCCTTTGTCATTTTTTCTGCATAATAAAGCAAAGATGGTCTGCCTACATAGTTATTTAAAAGGTCTGTTAATTCCTTATTAAATTCAGGATCGTCCTTGTAATGATTATATGCTTCTTCCAATTCATTTACTGCGTTCATTAATGTTTCCGGAACATACTGTCCGCCATATTTTCCAAATCGTCCTTTTGAGTTTATATTATTTGTATCGCTCATTTTATCTCCTATCTGCAATTATTGCCTTACAATTTCTATTACTTTTTTGATTTTTTCTTTGACCTTAATTCCGTCAGTTTCAACTCCGCTGCTTAAATCTACTGCATATGGATTAGTATCTTTAATTATCTCCTTAAGATTTTCTGCGTTTAAACCTCCTGCAAGAAAATAATTTCCAATATTTTTTGGAATATATTCTCTATTAAAAGTCTTACCTGTTCCGCCGTATTCTCCGCTGTCTGAAAAAGTATCCAGCAATAAATAATCTGCCTTTATTTTTTTTTGTTTCTATAACTGACTGAGAATTTTTCACCCTTACAGCTTTTATAATTTGCTTATTCGTAATCTTTCTTAAATTTTCTATATACTCTTTGTCTTCGTCACCGTGTAGCTGAATAATATCAATTATGTTATTGTTTGCTAAGAAACTAATATGCTCTAATGTGTCATTTACAAAAACACCAACTGCTTTAATTCTTGGATTTAATACAGTTTTAAGCTCTTTTGCTTTTTCATCAGTTATTTTACGCTTAGTCCCTGCAAAGACAAAACCTATAAAATCCGGCAAAAACTCATTTACATATTCAATATCCTGCAATCTTTTTAAACCACAAATTTTAATCTTTGTCATAAAACTCTCCAATACCTTGTAACCAATTCCTACATTGCTGCAAGCTCCTTAAGCATTTCCTTCTTGTTTTCCGATTTCATAAAGCTTTCTCCAATAAGAACCGCATCAACTTTTGCTTCTCTAAGTCTCTTTATGTCTCCATTATTCTTTATTCCGCTTTCTGCCACAAAAAGAATGTTTTCAGGTACTAGCTTCCGTAAACGTTCGCTATTTGATATATCAACTGTAAATGTTTTCAAATCTCTATTGTTTACACCGATAATTCTTGCTCCTGCCCTTATTGCCTTGTTTATTTCCATTTCATCGTGAGCCTCAACTAATGCTGAAATTCCAAGGGTGTCACATATTCCTATATAATTTCTTATTGTACTTTCACTAAGGAGAGTACAAATAAGTAATACACAGGATGCACCATGAAGCTTTCCATCATATATCATATATTCGTCTATTACGAAATCTTTTCTTATTAACGGCAAAGACACATTTTCACTTATTTCCTTTAAATATTTTTTATCGCCCTTAAAATATTCCGGCTCTGTCAAAACAGATATGCATCCTGCCCCTGCCTGTTCATATTCCTTTGCAATCTGAACATATGGGAAATTCTCTGCAATAATTCCCTTAGATGGTGAAGCTTTTTTCACCTCACATATAAAGGTTATGTCGTTGCTTCTTAATGCATTTTCAAACTCAAAATTTCCTTTTTTCATTGACAGTGCTTTAGCTTTTACCTCTTCAGGGGAAATCTGATTTTTTTCTTCTTCTACTCTTTTGTATGTGGATTGTGCTAATTTATCAAGAATCATTCTTGTCTCCTTTCAGGCTTATTTAAATGAATTAGACATTTCAATAAATTGTTCAAGCTTTTCCTTTGCTTTTCCACTTTTAATTGTTTCTCTTGCTATATTAATTGCTTCTTTGTATGTAACATCATCTCTTGTCATATAAATACAGGCACCTGCATTTAATAATACTGCATCTGTCTTTGGTCCTTTCTTACCATTTAAAATCTCTCTTGTAATTTCTGCATTCTTGACTGCATCTCCACCTACCAAATCATCCTTGCTACAAATCTTAAATCCATAATCCTCAGGATTAATTTCGTATTTCTTTGTTTTTCCATTTCTAATTTCACACACAGTAGTTTTTGCACTAAGTGTAATTTCGTCCATAACATCTTGTCCGAAAACAACCATTCCTTTCTTTACTCCAAGCTTTATAAGTACTTCTGCTAAAGGTTCAACTAACGCTTCATCATACACGCCAAGTATTTCCATATTTGCTCCTGCAGGGTTAGTTAATGGCCCAAGAATATTAAAGATTGTTCTTATTCCAAGTTGCTTCCTTACAGGTCCCACAAATCGCATTGATGAATGATATTTCTGTGCAAATAAGAAACAAATTCCTATTTTATCAAGTAACTCCTTGCTTTGATCAGGCTTAATTGTAATGTCAACTCCTAAAGCTTCAAGTACATCTGCTGCACCTGACTTACTTGAAACACTTCTGTTTCCATGCTTTGCTACTTTGCAACCTGCAGCAGCTGCAACAATTGCCGATGTTGTTGAAATGTTAAAAGTAAACGCTTCATCTCCGCCTGTACCAACTATTTCAAGTACATCCATATTATGTTCAAGCTTTATTCCGTTATTTCTCATTCCCATAGCCGAGCCTGATATTTCGTCAATTGTTTCACCCTTCATTCTAAGTGCAACAAGATATGAACTAATTAATTCATTTGGTGTTTCCCCACTCATTATTTCATTCATTACTTTTTCAACCGTCTCATATGATAAATCTTCTCCGTTTACTAATTTATTTATTGCCTCTTTAATCATTTTAATCCTCCTATTCTTATTGTTTTTCATCTTACTTAAAATGTATCTTCTTTTATATTAATTCAATAATTTTGTATTTTAAGATTTTCGTATTAGTTATTTAGTTTCAAAAAATTATTTACCAGTTTCTTTCCTTCCGGTGTTAAAACTGATTCCGGATGAAACTGTAATCCATATATAGGATATTCTTTGTGCTTTACAGCCATTACTTCTCCGTCTTTCCCGTCAATGGCTATTACTTCTAACTCATCAGGTATTGTATTTCTATCTGCTGAAAGAGAATGATACCTTGCTCCCTTAAAACTTTCACCTAACCCTTCAAAAATAGGATCTTCTTTTAAAATTGTCATTTCACTTTGTTTACCATGCATTAACTGTTTTGCATATGTAACCTTTGCTCCAAAAACTTCACATATACTTTGATGTCCCAAACATACACCAAGAATTGGATATTCGTCTTTAAGCTGTCTTACAACGTCCTCGCATATACCTGCATCTTCCGGTTTTCCCGGTCCCGGTGATAAAATAATGCTTTCCGGATTCATTTTTCTTATTTCATCTATTGTTATTTCATCATTTCTTACTACCTTAATATTTCCATCTGTTAATTCTCCGATTAGCTGAACAAGGTTATAAGAAAAACTATCATAATTATCTATTAAAAGAACCATTAGCCGTTTACCTCACTTCCTCGTTTTATAGCATCTATAACTGCTCCTGCCTTATGAGCACATTCCATATATTCGCTTTCAGGAATACTATCAGCTACAATTCCCGCACCTGCCTGAACATATACCTTGTTCTCCTTCTTTACTGCAGTTCTAATTGCTATACATACATCAAGATTTCCTGACAAATCAATATATCCAATGGCTCCGCCATATACTCCTCTTGGTTCTTTTTCTAATTCATCAATTATCTGACAAGCTCTAAACTTAGGTGCCCCTGATAATGTTCCTGCCGGAAGAAGTGCTGCCACCGTATCGCATCCATCTTTGTCTTCTCTAATCTGTCCACAAACTGTTGAAGCAATGTGCATAACCTTTGAAAATCTATGTATTTTCATATAATCTTCTAAATAAACACTACCATATTTTGCAATTCTTCCCATATCATTTCTTGCAAGGTCCACTAACATGTTATGCTCTGCTAATTCCTTTTCGTCTGCTAATAATTCTTTTTCTAATGTCTTATCCTGCTCATCATTAACACCTCTTGGTCTTGTTCCTGCAACAGGAAATGTTGTAAGCTTTCCATCTACAAGTTTTACCATTGTTTCCGGTGAAGCACCTGCTATCTGCAAATCATCTGACTGAATAAAATACATATAAGGTGAAGGATTTGTTGTTCTTAAAACTCTGTATGCATTAATAAGACTACTCTTATAATCCGCCACAAATCTTCTTGAAATTACTCCCTGAAAAATATCTCCTTCTTTTATGTAATGTTTTGTTTTTTCAATCATCCGGCAATATTCTTCTTTTGTAACATTACATTTAAACTTAACATCTTTATCTGCCTCTACAACCGGAAGTTTTCTCTGGTCATTTATTAAAGCTATCATCTTTTCGATTTCTAATAATGCTGTGTTATATCCCTGAAATCCATCTTTTGACTTCATATTAGCTATAACCATTATTTTCTGCTTTAAGTGATCATAAACTATAACCTTATCAAAAAGCATTAAGTTATAGTCATCAAATTCACTATCTTTAATATTTAACTTTGGTTCCGCATATCCTATCATCTCATAACCGAAATATCCAACAAAGCCACCTGTAAATGTAGGCATTCCCTCAATTTTGGGAGATTTGTATTTGTGTAACAACTGTCTTAATGCATCCATTGGATCCACTGTAACTGTATGTTCAATTTCGCCGCTTTTCTGAGTAACCTTTCCATTCTTGCATGTTATATGAAGAACCGGCTCATATCCTAAAAAAGAATATCTCGCCCACTTTTCTCCACCTTCCACACTTTCAAGAAGGAAGAAATTCTTATCGAAAGCTTCCATCTTTCTAAGCAACTGAATTGGTGTAATTACGTCTGCATAAATCTCCTTACATATTGGAATCATACTGTACTCTTTAGTCAAATTTTCGATTTCGTTAAACGATTGTGTTTTCATGTTGTCCTCCTTATTTTTATTTTGGGACAAAAGAAAAAGCTTTCGTCCCTCTACTTCTCGTAAAGGGACAAAAGCTATAATAAACTTCTGCGGTGCCACCCAAATTAATGTATAACACATTCACTCATCGCATACCATCATATGCTACCTTCTATAACGGTAAGGATCCGTCAGCGTCTACTTCCTATGATTATCATATTGGTTTCAAGCTGCCCTCTCAGGTCCATTCATTACTGATAGTTTATTGTCTCACACCAACCGACAACTCTCTGAAAAACATCTCTTGTAACTACTTACTCCCGATCAACGGTTTAATCATTGTTGGAACAATTCTATATTGTTTTTTTCTAAAAATCAATGACTATTTTTATCTAATCAATTGATTATTTTTATTATTTCACTATTTTTACTTTATTTTGATTTCATTGTATTACTTAATTAGACATCGTAGTCATTTGTTTTTTAAGTTTGATTATTTCTGCTCTTCAATCACTCTGTTTTGGACATCTGCCGGTGCCTGCTCGTATTTTGATACTACATATTCAAAATCTCCACTTCCTCCGGTAATTGAACGTAGTGAAGTTGAATAACCCGACAATTCTAACATTGGGACTTCAGCCTCTATAATCTGCTTTCCTGTATCTGTTGGAATCATGTTAGTTATTCTTCCTCTTCTCTTATTTAAATCGCCCATTATGTCTCCTGAATATTTATCAGGTGCTGTAACGCTTAAAAGTGCAATAGGCTCAAGCAATACCGGGTTAGCTTCCATAAAACCTTTCTTAAATGCTAATACTGTAGCCATCTTAAATGCCATTTCAGATGAATCTACAGGGTGATATGAGCCATCAATTAAAGTAGCCTTAATTCCAACTACAGGGTACCCCGCAAGTGGACCTGCTTTAACACATTCCTGAATACCTTTTTCTACAGCAGGGAAATAATTTCTTGGAACTGCTCCACCAAAAATCTTCTCCTCAAACTCATAAGGTTTCGACAAATCTCCTGACGGCTCAAATTCCATTACAACATCTCCATACTGACCATGACCACCTGACTGTTTCTTGTGTTTGCCCTGAACCTGAACTTTCTTCTTTATTGTTTCTCTAAAAGCAATTCTAGGTTTCTCTAATGTAATCTTAACCTTATATCTTTCTTCAAGCTTGGATGCTACAACTTCTAACTGCTGTTCACCTATTCCATAAAGTAATGTCTGCTTATTTTCATCATCTACAACCACCTTCAATGTTAAATCTTCAATTGTAAGCTTGTTTAAAGCCTGGGCTATTTTTTCTTCTTCACCCTTGTTAACTGCTTTATATCTTACATATGTATAAGGCTTTGACATTGTTGTTGGATGATATTCTATAGGCCATTCCTTAGTTGATAAGGTATCTCCTGTTCTTGTGCTGGCAAGCTTTCCAATTGCTCCAATATCTCCTGCGTATAGTTTTTGAACCTCTATTACATTCTTGCCACGCATTACGTAAAGCTTACTTAGTTTTTCTTCTACATCTTTTGTGGCGTTGTAAACTGTATCCCCTGCACACAACACTCCGGTTCTAACTTTTACAAGAGAATACTTACCAACAAAAGGATCCATTATAGTTTTAAATACATATGCTGAAACAGGTTTGTTCCAATCAAAATCACCTATAACTTCTTCTCCTGTTTCTAAGTTTGTGGCAATCTTCATTACTTCAGCTTTATCTGCTGATGGAAAATATTTCTCACAAGTCTGAAGAAAGCTGTTAACGCCCTGACAATTTACTCCTGAGCCAATCTGTACCGGAACAATGTCACACTTAATAACACTTCTTCTAAGAGCCATTGAAATCTCCTCGTATGTAAATTCTTCCCCTGAAAAATATTTATCCATAAGAACTTCGTCTGATTCTGCCACTGCTTCCATTAACTGTTCCCTACAAGGTTCAAGTTCTGGTGTTAAATCCTCAGGAATATCTCTTTCCGTATAGCTTCCAAGGTCGTCGGTAAACTTTCTACCTCCCATTTTTACCACGTTAACATATCCTGTTAACTTTCCATCTTCAATAATAGGCAAATGGAATGGAGCCACTTTCTTTCCAAATCTTTCTTTCAACTGCTCCACGATTTCCATATATTTAGCATTAGGATCATCCATGTTGGTAATAAAAAATATTCTTGGAATCTGTCTTCTCTCACAAATCTCCCAAGCCTTAATTGTTCCAACTTCGATTCCCGCCTTGCCATTTACAACAATAACTGCTGCATCAGCAACACTCATTGCATCTTCCATCTGACCCACAAAATCAAAATATCCCGGTGCGTCAAGAATGTTAATCTTCAAACCATTCCACTCTACCGGTATAACTGAAGCATTTATGGAAAACTTTCGTTTAATCTCCTCCTTATCATAATCACTGATAGTATTACCGTCCTGCACCCGTCCCATTCTGGTAATTACTCCTGTAGAATAAGAAATGGCTTCTGCCAAAGTAGTCTTTCCTGATCCTCCGTGACCAAGAAAAACAACATTTCTAATACTGGATGTTTCATATACGTTCATAACTCCGGCCTCCTTATTTAATTTTTAAAATCCGTTACAATTCTATGTAATATATTTTACTCTATATGCCGGTTCTTTACAACAAAGTTAAATCTTTAACAATCCGTGTAAGCAAATTTTTGGGGTTCTCTAATTTTTTAATTTGTATATACTGTTTTTATTATATATTTATAACTTTGTTTTTTAATTTTTATATTTTAGAATATATTTTTTTAATAATTTTAGATAATTCTAAATTTGTGCTTGCGGTTTTAACTTTAAAGTGTTAAACTTTAAAGCGTTAAAGTTAAAAGAGGAGGAAATCTGATTTATCAGAGTTTAATAGAGTTATGAGAGAACATATTACTTTTGGATTTGTAGGAATTGGTTTAATAGGGGGTTCAGTTGCTAAGGCACTTAGACGTGTTTACCCAAGTTGTAAGATTATTGTATACAATCGAAGCGCTGAGCCTAGAGTTATGGCTATCAATGACGGAACTGCCAATGTTGCTGTTCCACAAGTTGATGAAACTTTTAATGAGTGTGATTATATTTTTCTTTGCACTCCTGTTGAAAAAAATGTTGAATATTTAAAGATTCTTAAAGATATTATAAAAGATGATTGCATTATCACTGACGTGGGAAGTGTTAAAGGCAATATCCATAGGGCTGTTAAAGAACTTGGGCTGGAGAAAAATTTTATTGGCGGACATCCAATGGCCGGTTCTGAAAAAACAAGCTACACTTATGCTAACGACCGTCTAGTTGAAAATGCATACTATGCCATTACTCCTACTGACGCTGTTAGTAAAGAGCGTGTTGAAGAGTTTACTGAAATCGTTCAGGGTATTGGGGCTATTCCAATTAATATATCATATGAAGAACATGATAAGGTAGTTGCTACAATCAGTCACCTGCCACATCTTATTGCTGCCAGCCTTGTCAATCTGGTTAAGCATAATGATTCAAAAAAAGAATATATGAAAACTATGGCAGCCGGTGGTTTTAAGGATATTACAAGAATTGCTTCTTCTTCACCTGAAATGTGGGAACAGATTTGTATGACAAACAATACTAATATTAGTGACATGTTACAGAAATATGTTGACAGCCTTCTTGAAATTAAAGAAGACCTTGACCAGCATAAGGGACAGGGCATTTTTGATTTAATTTCAGAAAGCCGTGACTACCGCGACAGCATTGAAGACCGTAACAACAGTCTTATTTCAAGAAGCTACAATGTTTACTGCAACATTATAGATGAATCCGGTGCAATAGCTACAATTGCCACAATACTTGCAACAAACGGAGTCAGCATCAAAAACATCGGCATTATACATAATAGAGAATTTGAAGATGGCGTATTAAAGATTTCATTCTATGATGAAACATCAGCCGACAAAGCTGTGGAACAACTTGAACGCCATAGATATAATGTAATAAAAAGAAAATAGAGTTATAATTTTGCCCCCTCGTTTCCAGGGGGCATTTGCTTCCTTTCTATTCCACATTCTTTAGTGCCTGTTCCATTGGTATTTTCTTGATTTTCTTCATCTGAATTATATGAACCACAAAGTAACATACAACGCCTATTAATACCATACCCGGATATATCCATGGTGCAATATAGTAATCAAGCCATCCATTAAAATCTTTCATCATTACATAATATATATATTTAATTATATATTCTGAGATTGGCACGCATATAATCATTGATGCAATAACTATTATTGCTGTGGCAATGTTGTAAAGTGAGCTTACTTCTTTGTCTGTGTATCCAAGAATTTTTATCATTGAAATTGACTGTTTGTTCTTTTCTATAATCATCTTTGCAAGGATGTAGATTACTATGATATAGATTAATGTGGCAAATCCCCAGAACAAATAAAATGCCTGCCCCATTGAGTCTTCTAACTGGTCTGACATAACTGTTAAGTCTTTTTCAGTAATAATTGATGCCACATACATATCATCTATATCCAGCTTCTTATTTGAAAAATATCCACAGAAATAATCTTTATCCTTATCGAATACTTTGTTAAAGTTCTCTCTTGTCATAAAGATACATAATGATGCCGGATAAACGTAAGTTCCTTTTATTGTAAATTTATATTTTTTACTGCCAAATTTTTCTTTAAGCTCTATTGTCTGGTTTTCTTTTAAACCATACTTCTCCATATATCCTTTTGATACAAGTACCTGATTCCTTGTGTCCGGAATATTCTTAGTGTTAATATATTTAGAATCTTCGTTAACACCGTATATTGTTATTTCTTCTTCGCTGTCTGTTGTATTAAGTGCTGATACTGCATACTTTTCAGTATCTTTGTCATCTACTTCAATTGGTGCTTTCAAAATGTATTGGTAGTTTGCAATTTTTGAATCCAATACTCTATCCTTAAAGTTTGTAAGTAAAGGTGACATCATCATACCAAACATAAGAAGAACGCTGGCAAACAATATTCCTAAGAATAATGTTATATACGTTGATGTATTTTGAAAAATTATTCTTAATCTAAATCTTGTTTTGAACTTAAAGTTTGGAAGTTTTACTACTTTGCTCTTCTTGTTTTTCTTTAAGTCGTGACGTAAAAACTGTAACGGTGAAATTCTAAGTGAAACATTAAGTACAATTAATGTTACAACAAATACAATTATGCAAGGTATTACAGTTGTAAGAATGAAAGCGTCTGCGTTCCATTTTGTTACATAAGTTGGAAGTGAATAACTTCCGTAATACATTGAAGCAACATAAAATTTCATTACTGTATAGCCAAGAATGTTACCGATTACTGCCGCAATAAAAGTAATAAGTGCCGGCAATATGAAGTAATGTCTTATCATTTTCTGTTTTGTGTAACCTGAAGCTCTAAGTGTTCCGATTGCTCCTGCTTCCTGTTCAATTGTATTTCTTGTTGTTATACCAAATACAAAAGCTATAATTGCCATAACGATATAAAGTAATACCATAACCATTACCATATCGCCACCCATATCTTCACCTGTAAAATTAATTGCCTGATTATCTCTTTGTAAAACATAATCTGTCAAAAGACCTGATTCTGTAAGAATATCCTGAATCTTTTCAGACTTTTTTGTAAGTTGCTTGTCTGACATATTCTTTTCTGAATCATTAGTATAATTCCATGTATAACAATACTTCGCCTCTGTTTCTACATCATCAAAAGCCTTGTCTGTTACAATAGCAACTGAGAACTTATTTGCATCAAACATCATATCAGTATTGTTTTTAAATAATGCACTGTAATCTGATAATGCAATATAGCCAGTAACTTTGTAGTCTTTATTACCTATATCGATTTTATCGCCAATTACAATATTATTATTTTCTCCATAAAGTCTGTCAATTGCAATTTCATCATCTGCTTTTGGCATATTGCCATCCATTAAACATGCTTTATTAACCTTAGTACGATGATTGTGTGATTATTCTTTCTGTCCACATCCTTATAGAACAACTGACCTATCGAAAGATTTTCTTTTTTAAGCTTATCTATAAGGCTGCTGTCTGCTTCTTTTGCAAGAATAAAATGACCGTCTTCTATATTGTACTTCTCGAAGCTTTCATCATATGCGCCCTTTGTACTTCCATCGGCAACTAAAAATCCTGAACAAAATCCAATGGTAACTATAAGAAAGAGACACAATGCTATATACTTGCCAAAATCATTTTTTAATTCTCTGAAATATCTTTTATTAAGAGGATTTTTCATGTCTGCCTCCTTACCATTCTAATTCCATTGCAGGTATTTTATTTTCATTAATGTCTGTCTTTCTAATCTGACCGTCTTTTAACTTAATTACATAGTCAGCCATGTTCTTTATGGCATCATTATGCGTAACAAGAATTACAGTGTTTCCATATATCTTATTTACATCTTCAATTAACTTTAATATCTCTTTTGAAGTGTTGTAATCAAGGGCTCCCGTTGGTTCATCACAGAGAAGAATGCCCGGATTCTTTATAATCGCACGACCAATGGCAGTTCTCTGCTGCTGTCCACCTGATAACTGATTTGGAGTCTTGTTCTGGTGTTCCCATAAACCTAAAGTTTTAATCATATCATCAATAGGTAATGGATTACTGCTTAAATAAGCTCCAACTTCAATATTTTCCCTAACTGTAAGATTTGGAATCAGGTTGTAAGACTGAAATACATATCCCAAATGCTTTCTTCTATAAAGAGAAAGTTTCTTTTCATTCATTGACTCCATTAACTCGCCATCAATTGAAATACTTCCCCAGTCTGCCTTTTCAATTCCACCTATGATATTAAGAAGTGTTGATTTACCTGAACCTGATGGTCCAAGTAACACACATATCTTCCCTTTTTCTATACCACAACTAATTCCCTTTAAAACCTGGGTTCTGTTCTCCCCTGTTCCAAATGACTTTTTAATATCTTTAAGTTCCAGATACATTTTCTTCTCCCTTCAATTAAATATGTTTAACTATTTTTTATTAGATATATCTTTTGCAAATTAGATTGCCCTTTCAGAAATTGCATATGTCTTACTTGTGTTAGTATTTGCTAACTATATAAAATATAGCACCGTTATTATTTTTTGTCAAAAAAAATATCCCACAATTCTTTGTGCTATTTACACTTAGAATTGTGGGATATTCACGATTTTTTATTTTCCTATTACAATGGCATATGCCGGCGTCTTATCACTGTTAAGTTTTGTATTTGAATATATTGCTTTAATCTTGTAATAATACTTTTTATTCTTCTTAACCTTTGTGTCTATGTACTTAGGTTTAGTAGTTGTTGCAATTCTTGTATATGAGCTCTTAGTTGAAAGTCTTCTATATACATAATACTTAACAGCATTTGTATTTTTAGTCCATTTAACTGTAACTCTATAGGATTTTTTCTTCTTTGTAATCTTCTTAGATTTCTTTGTAAGCTTAACACCTGTAGGTGTTTTTAATTTTACACGAACATAATGAACAACTTTAATGCCACTGGTTGTTGTTGCTGTAATTTTTGCAATTCCTACTTTATTTGCGGTAATGTTCCCATTGCTGTTTACGCTTACAACGCTTGGCAAGTCACTTTTCCATGTTATCTTATCTGTTGTATCACTAGGTCCCATTTCTGTAGTATACTGACCACTATAACCTTTTACTACTTTAAGGATTTTGTCTTCTTTAATAGTTAAAGATGTGGCAGGCTGCTTTACATCAATTGTTGAATAACAGATAAGACCACTATCTGTAGTTGCCATAACCTGATATTTTCCTGTTTTAAGAGCTGTAAATTCACCTGTCAGCTTATTAATGGATACGCCTGTTAAATCAGTGCTATCCCATATAATGTTATTCTTATAATCTGTCAATGTTTCATTCTTAGCATTAGCTGTAAATGTTGCTGTAAGCTTTGAACTTTGACCTTTATTAATGGTTGTATAATGAGTGTTAATTAATAATCTGCCATCAGCAATCTGCTGTAAAATTAAAGCATCATCCATTGCTAACTTTGATATTAACTTGTCAGTGTCATATTCGCTTCCCGGCAAAAACTTGTTTCCATAAGGACTCTTGTTAAACATTCTATAGTAAATTGTGCAGGCTGCCAAATAACTTCCTGCAACTGTAGGATGAAGATTATCTGTACGATACAAAGTTATGTCAGGATAATCAGCCATTACTCTCATAAAGTTTGTTCCTGATGCAGCAACAAGACCTTCATAGTTATTAGCTATTTTAAAGTTATTTCTTGTAAGAATCTGTTCAATCTGCAAATCAGTTAAATAAAAAGATGTTGAATTAACACTAAAAGTACTGCCGATATTATTAGGCTGTGTAGCATAAATAATCATCTTGGCACCTGCTTTTTTAATTAAAGAATGAAGAGTATTTACTGCTGACTCTGCTTTATACTCTTTTTCAACTAAAACAGCACGGTTCTCCTGTACAACAACATAATCCCATGTATTCTTTGTAAGAGCTTCGTATACCAGTGCTCCATATGTGTCTGTTGTGTCTGCAAACTGACTAAGTTTGTATCCTGCAGAAGTAATTGATGACACCTCACAATCAATGCCATCTGCCTTGGCTATTCCCTTAAAAATATTTGGCATATCATTATAATATGTATGACTGTTTCCAATAAATAATACTTTGTATGTCTTTGCTGTCTGTGCATATGCATTGTCTTTTATTGTTAAAGCACATAACATCAAAAGTACTAAAGCTGCCAATCCTTTACAAAATCCATACTTATTCTTCATCTTTCCATAACTCCTCTCAAATGTTTTTCATCCCCTTAGTTTCACTATTTTTCTTTTAAACTGTACTAAATGCAGGCCAGAATTTAAGTAATAATGTACATACGATTGTCATTGATACAATAATAAATACTGTCATCTTCCAACCTTCCTTAAGCATATACTTAGGCTGTAATCCGTATCCAACAGGAATTGCTCTAATAGATGTTGGAAGCATATATGATAAGTTTACACCAACTGATGCAACATATACATATGGAATAGGATTCAGTCCCATACCTTTTACAATTGAGATTACAATAGGAATTGCAACTGCCGCTGTTGCAGTATTAGATGTTACGTCTGACATTAATAATGTAACTGTAACAATAACAAATACTGTTGTAAGACCACCTGTAAGTCCCATGCCTGATACTAATTCACCAATTCTTTCTGCTGCCCCTGATTCATTAATTAATGTACCAACTGCAAGACCCCCTGCGAAGATATAAATCATTTCCCAAATAATTTTTGTCTGAACTGACTTCCAAAGCATAAGCCTTTCTCCATCAGAACGTGTTATTAAAAATGATAAAATTGCACATATAATAAATACATATGCCGGCTTAAGTCCCGGCAATAAATTCTGATAGAACTGTCTTGTAAATGCCAATACTGTAGCAATTACAAATAAAGCCAAAGAGATTTTTTCCTCTATAGTTGTCGGTGGAAACTTCTTGTACTCTTTCTTAAAATACTCTCTTGAACCACCAAGGCTTTCTCCTTTTTTAACATCTCTTATCATAAATATAATATTTATTAATAAAAGGACAATCATAATAGGAAGGAATCTTACAACCCATGATGCATACATATATTCCTTACCTGTTAACTGTTGTAAATAATCAACTGTCACAAGATTCATTGCACCGCCAAGTGGTGATGTAAGTCCTCCAAGACCTGCACCATATGCAATATATAACAATAACTTTGAACCTATACGGCTATTTGCAATATCTCCTTCACCAATATACTTTAACATTGACACTGCAATAGGTGTAATTGTTGCACATACAACTGCGTTAGGCAAAATTGCCGACAATAAAGTTGAAAGCATAAACCAGAATATTAACTGAATTCTTAAATTATCACCGATTAATCCCAGTAAAGATGCTGCTATTCTCTTATCAAGTCCTGTTTCTTCCCATGAAACAGTAAGAATTGATGCTCCTAATAATAACAAAATAGTTTCTGAAGCATAATTTGATATTACTGCAGACATATCGCACATTGTAACCAATGCATTTATTGCTATTGGAAGAAATGCTGTTACAGCATAATCTATAGGTGCTGTTACCCACCAAAACGCCATCCATGCAACTGTACCTATTGCTGCTCTTTCCGCCAATGCCGGAAAAGCACTTTTAGGTATTGCAAGACAACATAAAACAAATAAGATTGGTCCTATTATTAAATAAATTCGCTGTTTTGTTTTTGACATATTTTTCTCCTTTTTTAAGTATACATTTACGTCTTTTATTTAATCTCTGTTTTCTATCCTCTACATTTCCTTAAGCATACGCTTAATAACTTTTCCATTAAAAGTTCTTGGTAATGCATCAATAACCTGTACTACCTTTGGAACTTTGATAGCTTCAAGCTTTTCAAGCATAAATCTATATAAAGATTTTTCATCATATTCAAAACCTTCATTAATTACAATGAAAAGCTTAGGTGCTTCCCCTGTAATTTCATCAGGAATTGGAATACATGCACATTCCTTAATCATTTCATTCTGTGCTACAACTTCTTCTATTTCAGATGGTGCAATCTTAATTCCACCCATATTAATTACATCGCCTTTTCTTCCAAGCAAATAAACAAATCCGTCTTCACCCATATAACCTAAATCGTTAGTGTAAAGAGTTCCTTCATCATCCATTACTTCTTTTGTAATCTCAGGCTCTTTCAAATATCCCGGCATATTCATTGCTCCCTTAAAAGCAAGATTGCCCGGATTCTGTGCTGAAGCCTTAACAATATTTCTATTATCGTCAACGAAAATAATTTCAGCATTAACATTAGGTTTACCAATACTGCCCTTCTTATCTCCATACTTACTAAACTCAAGACTTACTGTACATCCTGATTCTGTTGCACCATAGATATTAAATAACTTAGTATTAGGGAACATCTCTTTTAAAGTTTCCTTAGCTTTTTCACTTAACGGTGCTGAACCTAACTGAATATATCTAAGTCTGTCACTATATGTTCCAAATCTGTCCTTTGCAAACTTAAGTAACTGTTCAAGTATGGCAGGTGCAAATGTAAGACCTGTAACATTATACATATCAAGAAGTTTAAAGAAATCTTCAATAAACTTAACTCCGTCTGTTAAAACTACAGTTCCACCTTTGTAGAAAACTGTATAAGTTCTTCTAAGTGCCATAGAATGATTCATTGGCGCTGTAACCATTTCCACATCATCATTTGTTATGCCAATTGCTTCGCTAACATTCTGTGCTATGGCAACATTATTTCTATAAACAATCTTAATTCCCTTTGACTTACCTGTTGTTCCTGTTGTAAAAAGAATCTCTGACAAATCATTTTCCTTAGGCAATTCAAACTTATATTCAACCTCATAGCTATCAAAATCAATTGCTTCATTAAACATATCTTTTAAGCTAATTGATTTCTTGTTTTCATTCTTTAATTTCTTCTTATCAAGGAAATAATCTGTTTCAACAAAATCCATAATTTCAAGAATCCTGTCTTCCTTAACTGCTTTTTCAAGTGGACATGCAACTGCACCTAAAAGCTGGATTGAAAACATTGCAAAAAGATACTCAACCTTCTGAGCTCCCTTTAAAACAACAACGTCTCCTTTTTTCACTCCATTTTCTTCCAAAAATGAAGCCCCTTTGTTAATCATTTTCCAAAACTGTTTATATGTAACTTTATTTTTTTTGTCTCCTAAGCATATTTTGTCAGGAGTTATTTCTGAAGCACTCTTTATAGCTTCCAAAATTGAACTGTAACTCATTACAACCTCCTAAAACCATGTATTTCAAAGTTCTATATCACAAAACTATTCATTACAACAATTGTATTTCAAAACTCTACATACCTTAGAACTTACCATAGAAAAATGCACCTGCATTATATCCTGAACCGTACATTCCAAATACAAGAATACCTGCAATAAGAGCTAAGTACAATAACCATCTGAATAAAATATTCTGTTTTGCAATAACATCTCTTATTGTCATTCCATCCTTGTCAAACTTTTCCTGCAACATACTTACACCCCAAACTAATGCAACTAAAAGCATTGCCAATGTGAAATTATGCTGGTCAAGTCCATAAGAATACAAACTTTCATCCAAAAGAGTATGAAGTCCAAACTGTCTGAAATTAAACATTCTCTTTAAAAATTCAAAGAATGTTGTAAATCCTGCAGAAACTGCAAAGAATATACGTCCAATAGTTGATAACATAAATGTTCTTGCCATTCTGAAAAGATTAAAGCTAAAACATTCTGTATCCATATGCAAGAACTTGCATAATTTTTGAATTGGAATTTCAAACAATCCACTTGATACGATTAAAATACCGTGGTAAATGCCCCAAAGTACAAAACAACTTGCCGCTCCGTGCCAAACACCTGTAACAATCCATACACATGATGCAGGGATTACAACTGAAAGTGAACGTGAAACCTGATTGCCCCATTTCTTTCTTGTGAATTTATTAATCTTCTTACACAATGCTGACATTGATACAGGATATAATAAATAATCCTTAAACCATGCACCAAGTGAAATATGCCATCTTCTCCAGAATTCCGGCATATTCTTTGAGAAGAACGGATGCCAAAAGTTCTTATCTAAATTAATACCAAATATTTCTGACACACCATGGGCAATATCCATACATCCCATCCAATCCAAATACATCTGAATTGAGAACAATGATATTGCAAGAATAAGTGGGAAACCTGTAATCTGGTCCCATTTTGCAAGAGCACCATTAGTAAAAGTCTGCAATCTGTCAGAAATAACCATTTTTTCAAAGTAACCCCAGAGAATTAACTGGAATCCCTTAGTTACCCTGTCATAATCAAATGGATGATCTTCTAAAAACTGTGGTGCCAACTTATTATAACGACCAATAGGTCCCTGTACTATATGTGGAAAATACATTGTAAACAATGCCAGTTTCAAATAATTAGTCTCTGCTCTATATCTTTTCCAATAAATATCAAGAATATATCCAACTACCATAAATGTATAGAAAGATATTCCTAAAGGTAATACAAAATTAAACTCCTTACTCCAGTCAAGTCCAAATTTTCCAAGAACTGAAGAAACTCCTGACAAAATAAAATCAGTATATTTAATTACACATAAAATTCCAAGATTTATTGCAAAGTCAAGAAGTAAAATTCTTTTTCTTCTCTTAGTAAATCTTTTCTTAAAAGCCTTCTTAGCTTCCTTTGAAGAAAACTCTCTTGTCTTTGTAATTCTGCTTTCATCGTCGTGTAACTTCTGAATCTTTCCTGCCAATGTATATGTGCTAAGTGATGAAATAAAAATAAATATTATGTATTTTGGTCCGGCAAATAAATAAAATGCTATACTTGCCAAAAGTAAAAATACCCACTGACATTTTCTAAATATTGTAAAATATAATAGTATAACAATTAATAGAAAAGGGATAAATGATAATGTGTTAAAACCCATCTTACTACTCTCCTCTGTGCATTACAGTTGCATTGTTTTCAAAATGAAGAAATGCTGTATCTGCAACCTCTTTTAGTTTCTTGTCATAAACAATAATGTTCATTCCCCATGAAATTAATCCTGTGTATTCACTATTGTTTAATCTCATTGTTCCACCTTTGGAATTAGCTGTTATATCATAATCAGTACCACAGCTAAGTGTTCCTCCAAGGGTTGTAACTTTTGAGTTATCTTCAAGCTGTTTTTTTACTTTATTCTTAGAGTTATCTCCATCAAGAACACAAATAACATTATTTCCATAAGTACTGTCTGTAAATAACGCTTCATCAGCTCCCATACTAATCAAAGTCTTCTTCTGACTGTCAGTAAATGTGATATTCCTAACATTTGAACCAGAAGTAATAATTACTGAATATTCATCAGTATTAATAGCCTTAAGGTATTCATCAAAGTTAGTTATAAGACTTAACTTTCCTTCATTTAAAGCGGCCTGATAGTTTGATTTCTGTGACTCAAAATCCTTCTTTATACTATTATCTGTTTTTCTATAATCTGTAAGTTTGTAATTATCAGCAATATACTGACCTACGAACTTAGTAATCTTCTTTGCCCCTAAAATATTTACGTGAACCGTATCTGCCGCATCCTCTGAATAATCAAACTGCATCTTATCCATATTTGATTTCAAATTCAAATCAAGGAATTTAATATTATTCTTGTCGGCAAGTTCCTGTATATAATTGTGCTGGTCTTCATGCCATGTTGTGTCAGGTGTTCTTACAAATAATAATTCCACACCCTGTTGTTTTGCTTCCTTAATAAGCTTAAGAGCATATTCTTCATTAATAGGATTTGGTGTTTCCTTATCATTAGACTTAACTTCAAATCCATCATACTTTCCTTTTGCTTCTTTTTCAGCGTCAAAACTTGTTGAATTTTTAAACTGTGTTGAAAGTACTGAAAATCCCTTAGTATTACTATTGTTTTTTCCTAAGAAGAAATCATAGTCATCATAAGACAGTTCAGACCATCTTGTGTGATACAAAGATAATGGGAAAAGATATGACCACAAATCAACTTCTTCGTCTGTGCCATCAGCTTCCTTATGGAAGTCCTTGTAATCCAAGGCGTATTGAATCTTGTTCTTACCCCATTTCATATAATCATAAGACTTTCTTGCCTTTTCTTCTGCTTTTTCAGAAGAACGTCCGGCAGACTTAATCTCTATTACTGCTAATTTCATATTCTGAGTTTTTAGTGCTTCCTTAAACCAATAATAAGTTCCAATCATTGGCTGAGACATAACACCCAGATTATATGAAGAAATTCCCTGCTCCTCATATAGCTGGAACGGATCCATTGCTGCTGAAATAATACTTGCTCCAAAAAAGACAACCTCTGCGCTGTTATCCTGCAATTCATAAAAACTTTTGTTTGTTTTCGCCGATACCCATCTATTTTCTAACCACTTAGGCTTTAAAAGGTCTGTTAACCCTCCAACCATTAAAACTGCCACCATGCAAAAACATATGATTTTTGTAATACGAACTAATTTTAATTTCATAATAAACTCCACTGCTTAATCTTTTATTGTTTTTTCACACACACTAGTCCCCTTTACACTCAAAAACAAAAATATAATATATAATAATTTTTATATAATTGTGATAACCAAAAAGTTTTACAAAGATTTTATGATTTTTACAAAATGAAACTTTTGTTTCTCTTTTTCTACTTTATTTGGCAAAAAATTAGGCCCCTAAGTTAACTTAAGAGCCCTATAATCATATTTGTCATATTATTGCTGAAGTCTTTCAATCATTTCTGCTAATGCATCAATGCTGCTAAAGTTCTCTTCATTCTTTTCTTCCATTGTAATTTCAATATCAAAAGCGTCTTCTAATTCTTCCATTAATGCAAGAATATCCATTGAGTCCATATCTTCTGCAATGTTAAAATCCTCATCTTCAACATCCATGCCGGGATTTACACTTAAAATAATTTCTTTAATCTTATCTTTCATTTGTAATTCTCCTTTTTCGTTTGTTACACGTTCTTTAATTTTATAATTTAACTCATTATGAATTACTTACTACTCATAACTTTTTTCATTCTATTATAAAAATAGCAAATATGCAACAAATATTTATTTTATATTACAATCCATGTGACTAAAATCTATTCGTCTTCCTTTTCAATTGTTTCCAGAACATCAAAGTAGTTTTCAAAAGTCTTTCTGCAGCACATTGGATTCTTTATTACAATTCCATCAACTGCAAGACCTGCCACTGCAAAACTCATTGCCACACGGTGGTCGTCATAAGTTTCAATTTCTGCTCCGTGAAGTTTGCCCGGCGTTATAATTACATCTGTACTACCGCCTTCTTCCACAATCTTAGCATCACATCCCATTCTGTTAAGTTCGTTAACAATAACCTGAACACGGTCTGATTCCTGACCTCTTATATGACCAATATTTCTGATTCTTGTCTCAGTCTTTCCAAAAGCTGCCACAACAGCCATTGTAAGCGCCTGGTCTGAAAAATCAGACATATCTATATCAATGCCTTCATATCCTACAGCACTTGTTCCATCCACTTCAAGGCCTTCCGGCTTATCTGTTATTACACAACCGATTCTTTCAAGAGCATAAATAAACTTAATATCCCCCTGCATTGAATCTTTATGTATTCCCTTTACAATAGATTTAACACCAAGAATAGCTGCCATAGCATAAAAATAACATGCAGCAGACATATCCGGTTCAACATTATATACATTACAAATATAACTTTGCTTCTTTATTATATATGTATTGCCTTCTCTATCAAAATCAATGTCAAACTGCTTAAGCATATTTGTTGTAATCTTAATATAGGCACCGTCCACTCTTGAACCCGTAAGTTCCACATTCATGTCATTCATTACAGATGCCATAAGCAATGCGCTGGCATACTGACTGCTGGTAGTCGTGTCGATTTTAATATTACCTGACTTAATTCCCTTAGAATGAATTTCAAAAGGAAAATGTCCTTCTTCTTCTAAACACTTAATCTCTACACCCTTAGCTGTCAGGCTGCCTAGAAGCTCACTCATTGGACGCTTCTTCATCTGTTCTGAAGATTGAAGAGTATAGTCACCACCTGCCACAGCAAGAAAAACAGTCATGAATCTTGCTGCTGTTCCTGCACTTTGAACATTAATTGTAGCCTTTCTGTTAGGGATTCTTCCATTTTCACCCTTAATCACTACCTTAGCACTTTCTTCATCTATCTGAACACTAAAACCTAATGAAATAAGGCAGTCAAGAAAAGCTCTTGAATCACTGCTAAACAATACACCGTTAAGTGTGCATATGCCATCTGACATAGCCGCCAACATTAAAGCTCTGTTAGTGATACTTTTAGAGCCCGGCACTGACGCATTTATATTATTTTTTTTGTTTAATTTCTTTACTGCATATTTTTCCATAGGATGCTATTCCTTTATAAACATTGCATCGCCAAAACTAAAAAATCTGTATTTTTCTTCTACAGCCTTATTGTATGCGTTAAGAACGTTCTCTCTTCCGGCCAACGCTGAAACAAGCATTAACAATGTTGATTCAGGCAAATGGAAATTAGTAATAAGGCAATCAATAGCCTTAAACTGATATCCCGGATAAATAAATATCTGTGTCCATCCGCTTCCAGGATGTACAATACCATTTTCGTCTGTTACAGTTTCCAATGTTCTTGTGCTTGTAGTTCCAACAGCAATAACTCTGCCGCCATTAGCCCTGCACTCATTAATCATATTTGCATCTTCCTCGTCAACCATATAAAATTCAGAATGCATATGGTGTTCAAGAATATTTTCAACCTTAACCGGTCTGAAAGTTCCAAGACCAACATGTAATGTAACGTGAGCTATTTTAATACCTTTTTCTTTAATCTTTTCTAATAACTCTTTTGTAAAATGAAGACCTGCTGTTGGTGCAGCCGCTGAACCTTCGTATTTTGCATAAACTGTCTGATATCTGTTTTTGTCTTCAAGTTTATGTGTTATATATGGTGGAAGTGGCATTTCTCCAAGCTTATCCAACACTTCTTCAAAAATACCTTCATAAGTAAACTTAATTAATCTGTTGCCTTCTTCAACAACATCAATAACCTCGCCCGTTAAAATTCCGTCACCAAAACTTATAACAGTACCCGGCTTGCATTTCTTTCCCGGCTTAACTAATGTTTCCCAAACATCGTTTTCCTTTCTCTTTAGAAGCAAAACTTCAATCTTTGCATCAGTGCCAACCTTGCTTCCATATAATCTTGCAGGAATAACCTTTGTATCATTAATTACCAAACAATCATTTGGATTCAAATAATCTATAATATCCTTAAATATATGATGTTCTATTTCGCCTGTGTTCTTATCAAGAACCATTAATCTTGAACTGCTTCTGTCCTCTAAAGGATCCTGTGCTATTAATTCTTCAGGCAAATCATAATAATAATCATGTAAACTCATTTCTTTTTTTAACATAACTTTTATCTCTTTTCTGTATAATACTTTTTTTACACTGTAATCTATATTATTTGCATATTTCAGAACTGTCAAGAACAATAGTGAAAGGTCCGTCATTTAAAAGACTTACTTTCATGTCTGCTCCAAACTCACCCTGCTCAACAACCTCTATTTCTTCCTTGCACTTTGAAATAATGTATTCATACATTTCATTTGCCATATCAGGTTTTCCGGCATTAATAAATGATGGCCTGTTACCCTTTTTGCAATCAGCATAAAGAGTAAACTGGGATACCAATAACAACTCCCCGTTAACATCCTTAAGTGCAAGATTAGTTTTTCCATCAGCATCATCAAATATTCTAAGATTAATCATTTTCTTAATCATCTTGTCGGCAATCTCTTTAGTATCTTCATTAGACACACCAATTAAAACAAGAAATCCCTTGTTAATTGAACCTATCTCTTTATTATCAACCTTTACGGAAGCTTCATTTACTCTCTGTATTACAAAACGCATAACTTTCCTCTCTTTTCATCAAAACACCACCCGCCTTGAAACATAGATTTATTCCAAAGCGGGTGGTTTAATGTTTTTATGCTCTTAATTCAATACCCATTGATTCAAGTTCTTTCAAAATCTTATTCATAGCTGACTGAATATCACTATCTTCCAATGTTCTGTCCTTAGCTCTAAATACAATTGAATATGCTACTGACTTAAAGCCGTCTTCAATCTGATCACCTTCATAGATGTCAAATAAGCTGTAGCTTTCAAGGTTCTTTCCTGCCTTGCTTTCAATAGCTTCTTCAATCTTACCAACAGGAATATCCTTAGGTACAACCATTGAAATATCTCTTGATACAGCAGGGAACTTAGCAATTCCTTCGTACTTCTTATCAAATGAAGACATTTCGTATACATATGGCATATCAATTACTGCAATGTATGCTCTAGTCTTCATATTGTAGTTTTCGCAAACTGTTGGATGAACTTCACCTAAATAACCGATAACTGTTCCATCATAAACGATGTTAGCCTGACGTCCCGGATGAAGGAAAGTCTTTCCCGCCTTAGCATCATAATGAACTCTCTTCTTCATTCCAACCTGTTCCAATAATTCTTCTACAACACCCTTCATTGTAAAGAAATCACCTTCGCCATAGAAACCTAATATAAGCTGCATTCTTTCATCAGGAAGTTCCTTAAGTGGCAATTCCTTTGGAAGATAAACATTACCCATTTCAAAAAGTCTTACATCTTTGTTTCTTCTATTATAGTTAGTAGCAAGTGATGTAAGCATTCCACCTAAAGGTGTAGTTCTCATAACACTAAAGTCTTCTCCTAAAGGATTTGAAATAACAATTGACTGTCTGTATTTTGAATCTTTTGGAAGTAATAACTTATCATAAACCTTTGGACTTTCAAATGAATATGACATTCCCTGTGAAAATCCGCTGTATAAAGCTACCCTTCTTGCGATTTCATCAATTCTTAATTTGTATGATAATTTTCCTGATGTAGCTTCTCCACTTGGAAGAGTTGTAGGAATGTTATCATATCCATAGAATCTTGCAACTTCTTCAGCAATATCACACATACCAACTAAATCCTGTCTAAATGTTGGGATTGTAATAAGTTTTGTTTCAGGATCATATTTTAACTCTAAAGCAGGGAAGTAACTTACCATCTGCTCTTCTGTTAAATTAAATCCGATTAATTTATTTACATAGTCAGGATCAAACTTAATTGTTGTTTCTGTCTTCTTTTCAGGAGAAACATCAACCATACCTGCAACAACTTCACCTGCTCCTAATTCTTCGATTAACTGACATGCTCTGTTAATAGCTGATTCTGCATTGTTAGGATCAAGTCCTTTTTCAAACTTACCTGAAGCGTCTGTTCTAAGACCAACTCTCTTAGATGAAAGACGGATGTTAGTTCCGTCAAAACAAGCTGCTTCAAAAAGCATATCCTTAACATCATCAGTAATCATTGAGTTTTCGCCACCCATAATTCCGGCAAGACCTACAGGCTTTTCACCATCGCAAATCATAAGCATTCCACTGTCTAATTCTCTTTCCTGTCCGTCAAGAGTAACGAAGTTCTCACCGTCTTCTGCTCTTCTTACTACAATCTTATGGTCTGCAATAGTATCAAGATCATAAGCATGCATTGGCTGACCAAATTCTTCCATAACATAGTTTGTAATATCTACTAAGTTATTGATAGGTCTGATACCACAGGCTGAAAGTCTTCTCTGCATCCATTCAGGTGACGGTGCAATCTTAACATTCTTGACAACCTTTGCACAATAACGCTTACATAAGTCGTTATCCTTTACTTCAACTGAAATGTAATCATTAACATCTCCGTCTGTTCCAACCGGTCCTGTAACAGGTGCCTTAAATGGCTTCTTAAATGTTGCAGCTGCTTCTCTTGCAATACCGATAACACTGTAACAATCTACTCTGTTAGATGTAATTTCATATTCAAAAACTGAATCGTGAAGTCCTAAAACTTCAATTGCATCTGCTCCTACCTGAACGCTGTCATCAAAAATATAAATTCCGTATTCAGGTGCTTCAGGATAAAATTCTCTTGTTGAGCCAAGTTCTTCAATAGAACACATCATTCCATCTGAAGGAACTCCTCTAAGTTTTCCTTTTTTTATCTTAATTCCGCCTTCTGTCTTTGAACCGTCATGACCTCCGGCAACACGACCACCGTCAAGTACTACAGGTACTTTCTGTCCTTCCTTAACATTAGGTGCTCCTGTAACAATCTGAATTGTTTCTGTTCCAATATTAACCTGACAAATAACAAGCTTATCTGCGTCAGGGTGTTTTTCTATTTTTTCAATCTGTCCAACAACGATTTTGTCAAGGTCTGCATCAAGTCTTTCAAAACCCTCACATTTTGTACCTGACAATGTCATTGCATCCATGTATTCCTGATCAGTACATTCAAGTTCAGGAACGTATGCTTTAATCCAAGATAATGGTGTATTCATTTTTATTTCTCCTTCCTGCTAACTAGAACTGGTTCAGGAAACGATCATCGTTTTCGTATAACAGTCTCATATCATCTATTTCATATTTTAATAATGCAATTCTTTCAAGGCCTACACCGAAGGCAAATCCCTGATATTCCTTAGGATCAATACCGCACATTTCAAGTACGTGTGGATGAACCATACCACAACCAAGAATTTCAATCCAGCCTTCACCCTTACAGAATCTACATCCTTTTCCACCACACTTAAAGCATGAAACGTCCATTTCTGCACTTGGCTCAGTAAATGGGAAATGATGAGGTCTGAATTTAGTCTTTGTTTCAGGTCCAAAAAGTTCCTTGGCAAATTCTGCCAATGTTCCCTTTAAGTCTGAGAAATTAATGTTCTTGTCGATTGCAAGACCTTCAACCTGATGGAATGAAGGTGAATGTGTTGCATCTACCTGGTCTGAACGGAAAACTCTACCCGGAGAAATAATTCTGATAGGTGGCTGAGTTTTTTCCATTACTCTTGCCTGTACTGAAGAAGTCTGTGTTCTAAGTACAATGTTCTTATTTATATAGAAAGTATCCTGTTCATCTTTTGCAGGATGATTGTCAGGAATATTTAAAGCTTCAAAGTTATAATGGTCATATTCTACTTCAGGACCTTCTACAACTTCGTATCCCATACCTGTAAAAATTCTCTCTAATTCTTCAAGAGCTAATGTATTAGGATGCTTATGTCCGATTTTATTCTTCTTAGCCGGAAGAGTAACGTCAATAACTTCTGCTTTCAACTTAGCTTCTCTAGCCTTAGCCTGAAGTTCTGCCTTAACTTCTTCCATTTTTTCTTCAATAATCTTTCTTGTGTCATTAACTAACTGACCAACTTTAGGTCTGTCTTCAGGAGCAACATCTTTCATGCCCTTAAGAACTTCTGTTAACTGACCTTTTTTGCCCAAAACTTCAACTCTAATCTGGTTAAGTTTGTCCAAATTGTCTGAGGCTGTAATTTTGGAAATGGCATCTTCCCTAATTGCCTGTAACTTTTCTTTCATGATAAATTCCTCTCTTTATAGATTTTAAAATAACAGGTTTGTGTTCAAGTTGTTCACATATTTTATTTTTTGGATTGCTACGTGCTTCGCACTCTCGCAATCTTTTTCCCATCATTCGCATATCGTGAAGCTTTCGCTTCACTTTTATGCTCATTATGGGAGCGTGTAGAAAGGTCTTAAATCCACATTTATGCAAGCATATGTGGATTAAGACTTTTCTACACTAAAAATAAAAAAAAGCACCTGTTCCATAGGGACGGATTGCTCCGCGGTACCACCCTAGTTTCCGTAATCATTATCACGAACACTCTATCTGCTTAACGCGCTACACACGTCATTCATTACTTAGATTAGTTTCTTAGATTCTTCTTTAGTATTATTCATACTTATAATCTGTTGGTGAATGCAGCTCCTGTGGGAATTTCAATATATATCTGAACCTGAAAGACCTTCCAGCCTGTGAGTCTTTCTCTCTGACGGAAAATATATATCTACTTACACACTCATCGCCTTTTACAATACGACAATTCTAACACACAAAAAAATCAGTGTCAAACAATAATGCACAGATTAGCATTTTTTCTGCTTTTCTGTGCATTGTAAGTTCATTATATGTTAATTATTCCTGTTCTTCTTCAAAGTATCCCTTTGAAAATTCTCCATACTGATAATACCAGTTAGGTGCTATTTCTATTCTTTCATATCCTGTATCAACATTTTCCATTCCCTGGAATACGTAAGCAATTGAGTTGATTATTCCAGTGTCGTAAACTGTAAAGTCTATTCTGTTGAATGCCACATATCCCTTATGTACTTCTACCGTTATAGGCATGCTTGAAATAAGATTAAATATTGTTTTTTCCATTTCGCTGCTTATGGAAATCTTTTTGCTCATTGAAAGATTTCCCTTGTCGTCAATGTCAAATGTTGTTTCATTATTTTTATTTTCAAATTCAAAATAGGAAACTATTTTTGTCATTTCAGCCATATGCTCTGTTACAAGTGGTTTAATATCATCGCTTAACATGTACATTTTTTTAATCTTTGACGGATATGCATAGTTTTCAATATTAATTTTAACTTTCTTTGTTAAACCATTGTGAGCCTTTGCGTATATTATTACAGTACCGGTCTTCATATTGTTGTTAGCTTTAACAACGCCTCTTGCATTTACCGTTGCAAGGCTTGTGTCTGAAGAACTCCATGTAAGTTTTCTGCTCAGTACTTTTTTCTTTTTTAATTTCTTAGACGGATATGCTTCGCCCTGTAGTTTAACTTTTCCGTTAAGACTTATTGTGTACTGATTCTTTATGTATTTAAATCTGCCTGCATTTACCTTTTTTGATTTTTTATCAGTCATAATTATTGAAACTGTCTGACCTGAATTGCTAAAAACTTTCTTACCATTAGCAATAGTATAAGCCTTTATTTTGTAGCTATATACTTTGTTCTTCTTTACCTTTTTGTCAGTAAGTTTGTTTTTCTTTAATGTTTTAAACTTCTTTCCATTCTTATATATGATGTAGCCTTTCACATTCTTAGACTTGTTCCACTTTAAAACAACCTTTTTTCCTTTTTGTTTTGCAATGAATTTTACCGGTTCATTAACCGTGTTGGTCTGAGATGCTGTATCTGCAAAAACTTCAACGGCACCAACGCCCACAAAAACACTCATTGCAAATATAAAAATCACTATAATCTTACTTGCTTTTTTCATAGTCCTTCGCTCCCTATTTTACCTTAATTGTAATTTCATTGCTGTATGGAGAATATTCTCTCTTGCCGTCTTCATTAATATAGAACATTCTCACTTTGTAAGAATATTTATTCTTTTTCTTAATACTCTTATCAGTATATGAATTTTTTGTTACTTCCTTGTGACTTTTCATTTTTATCTTTTTTTCAACATATATATTTTTCAAGTCTGAACCTGATGCGCATGGCTTTTCACTATATTTTAGTTTTCCGTTATGTTTATCACATTCCTCCATTCTACATCCTATATAATATTCTTTACCTTTTATGTTTTGCTTCAAATTCATTACTCTTGTTCCTTCAACTGTCTTGGTTTTTGCCTCCACACACGCGCCTTTAAACATTGTAATCACACTAAGCACTACAAGATAGCTTATCACAATTGTTAAAATTTTTTTAATTGAATTTTTTCTTCCTCCCTCATTAACACTGTTACTCATTATAATAAACAATTTGACATATTTCTATTTTTTTTTTATAATTTCATTAAAAATTGAGGATTAAAAATATGAAAAAAATGATTAATTTTACTATCATTTTTGTAACTGTACTATCCCTAACATTTATTCTTACTACCCAAGTTAATGCAGCAAAAAAAGTCACTTTGACTTATTATGCAGGAAAAGGATACTTTAAATCCGAATCCAACCAAAGTAGACATAAGATTTTAATCAAAAATCGTATTTATAAAAAAAGAGGCTATGCTCCTGCTATTAGGCGTGAAGGATACGTATTTAATGGTTGGTATACCCAAAAAAAAGGGGGAATTAAATATACTTCTTCAAAAAAAATTACAAAAAGCATAAAATTATATGCTCATTGGGTAAAAAAATATAAAGTCAATACTAATTATTTTGTTCCAATAGGTATGAAATGTAATAGTTTATCTGATTACGAACCATATTGGGGAAATCTAAAGATAATAAAGATGAAAAAGGGATCTTTTTATTATAATTATACATTGTCTAATGAAAAAGATGATTACTTCTATATTGGTACTCGTGATAATGCACTAAGTATTAACCCTTCTTCATACAAATGCTTTTATGCCGATATGAATTGCAAGTTAAAAAACATAATTAATATAAGAAAAGCCACTAATTTAAAGACTTTTTTAAAAAAATTAGACATAAAACGGTATAACTACGATTCTTCTTATAGATACTTAGAATTTGTTTATGGTTCAACTCGTTACCCCGAAGAAACTACTGATACAGATATTGTTTGGCAAATAACTTTGAATTCCAAAGTTCAAGTAACACCTGACACTATTGTTTCTTTTGAAGCTAATGATGACTGGAAACAATATTAATATAATAATATGGATCATTTTTCAACAAATTATATGCAATAAATTGCATCTAATTTGTTGCATTATAGGAGAAATATAACGTATGAAAAAAATAATCAATCTAACTATTCTTTCAACAATTATACTAGCACTAGCCTTTATCCCTGCCGTTCCAACTAATGCAGCTTCAAAGGTTAACATTACTTATTATGCAAATAACGGTTACTTCAAAACAAAACCTAACTGTAGCAAGAACAAAATTACTATCAAAAATAAAATTAACAAAAAACGTGGTTATGCTCCTGCAGTAAGACGTAATGGATATGCTTTTAATGGCTGGTACACAAGAAAGAAAGGTGGAATAAAATATTTCCCATCCAAAAAAATTACACAAAAGAAAAAATTGTATGCTCATTGGTTGAAAAAATATCATTTAAACACAAATTACTTTATTCCTGTAGGAATGACTTATTATAGTTTATCTGACTATGAATCATATTGGGGAAAATTAGAAATTGTAAAAAGCAAAAAGCATACCGATAATTATGATTATACCTTAAAAAATTCTAAGGGTGACATTTTTTATGTTGGTACAGGCGTAGTTAGTATAGACTCTAATTATACTTTTACCTATAATTACAAATTTTCCGATATGGACTGTAAATTAAAAAATTTAATCAATATAAAAAAACCTACTAATTTTAAGAAATTTCTCAAAAAATTAGGTGTAAAATATTATAATTACGATTCCTCTGATAAATATTTAGATTTTGTTTGTGGCAAAACGCATTTTCCAAAAGATACATATGACACCGATATGGTTTGGATAATATATCTTAACGAGAAAAACCAAGTTACTCCTGATACTGTTGTTTCATTTGATCCAAATGATGAATGGGAACATTACTAATAAAAATATCTTTTACAAATTATATGCAATAAATTGCATCTAATTTGTTGCATTATAGGAGAAATATAA
>OHAD01000700.1_pt1 | contig 37415 bp, 36 predicted proteins | sample 1577011 | NCBI WGS metagenome assembly OHAD01 (sample SAMEA3541510, study PRJEB24748) | human gut metagenome | biome: human gut; feature: human-associated habitat; material: faeces | place: China | collected 2012 | reverse complement strand
TGGTTGGCTGACACATTCTTCTCAAGGTCAATCAGCTTTTGACGAATCTCCATGCTAATACAAGTCTTGCACAAGTTCCAAAAGAATTTCCTCTTTGGAGGCAAAATAATAATAAATCGAGGCTTTTTTGATGCCGATCCTATCTGCAATTTGGCCAATGGAAGATTTGTCATATCCCTTTTCGGCAATCAGCATGTACATGGCTTCCAGGATTTTATCTTTTGTGCTATCCCTTTTCATCGATCTTCCTCCAAAGCAATTCTACCTATCGTTAGGTAGAATTGTATCTGCTGCCCTGGGCATTGTCAATGGCCCAGCAGGAATCAACACACCACATTCTGTTTTTTCTCAACATCTGGAAAATACAAAAAGCCCTTCGAAGTGGGTGCAGCGTCAACCGCCGCCCGATTCGAAGGGCTCTCTTTTATTTGAATGTATCGGGCCGAAACTCTGTTCCCATGGACAAACTTTCTTTCCCTATGCAAAGCGACGCTACATCAAATACAGAAACTTCTGAGCCAAAAACGCAACCACGGCCACACCGGTTCCCCCTATAAATTCTTTTACGGTGTGGCGCTTGAGAGAAACACTGGCCCAGAATTCACCAAGATAAAGGGGAACACAGATGAAAAATACACCCAGGCCAAGCCACTCCCCCAAGAGCAGATAGGCCATCACACAGCTGCAGGCATGGCCGCTGGCCTTGATATGGAAACCCTTGTTGGCGGATCTTTGGAGCGACCGGGAACGGTGATCCCACCATGACCGAGGAAACCACCACCCCCGAGCCGGAGTCCACCCCCGAGCCGGAGCCCACGGTGGAGCCGGGCGAAGGCTACGAGCAGGAGGGCAATCTTGTGACCCGCGACCTGCTCTATGACAAGCACACCAACAAGCAGTTTATCACGATCCAGACCAGCGGCGGCAACACCTTCTACATCGTGATCGACTACGACAAGCCGATAAACGAGGAGGAGGAACAGTATATCTGCCGTCCTCCGAAGCAGAAAAACACGGATATGAACGGGTCAGCAAATACCCAAAAAGCACAAAATACGGAAGGCAAAATCCTATCTCCGAGCGTTGGAACAGCGAAGAACAACTTGTCCAGTGGCGCAAGGCGTGGGCAGATGCAGCGAATCGTTATCTGGAACGGTACGGACATGAAGAACGCATTGACCACCGCAGCCATGCAGAACGGGGATTGGACGAGCAGCCAACCATTCATGAGGGCGTTTTCGCCCGTTCGCTGGAACGGCAGGGAGTCATCTCTGACCGCTGCGAGATAAACCGACAGATCAAAGCAGACAACGCTTTGCTTCATGAACTGAAAGCCGCCGTTAGAAAGCTGGCACAGGCAGTCAAAAACACGATTCCCGCTCTTGCAGAAGCGATGGAACGGCTGCGTGGCAATATGATAATCTTTCGCTACCAGCTTCGCCATATCGGCATGGGAAAACACCGTATGAACGAGCATATTCAGGCAGCTATACCAAAGCTGGAGCGGTATATGGGCTTGGTACGGCAATTTAAGGAAAAACGAAAGAACGGAAAAATCTGCTTGCCGAGAAAAAGGAAACGCCATTTTATCAGATACCAAAGCTGCGTGACCTTGCCCGAAGCATTGCGGAGCTGACGGAAGAATTGGAAGAACTGAAAACGGAAAAGGAAATGCTGCTCCGTTCTCTGGACTGCGCCGATGATACCGGCATTTCTTCTATAAAGAAGGATATTGCTGCAATGGAAAGTGCGCTGAAAAAACTGGAAGCGCAGGAGGCAAAGTATTCTGCTGAACTGGACGCCGCACTGAAGGAATACAGCGAATTGAAGAAACAGGCTTCAGAATTTGACGCCGGTGAGCTGATGGAGGCACGGCTTTCCATCCGTGGGGAAAAAGAACGCTCTGCGGTTACTCGTGTGCAGGACACCTATGGCGAGAAATACGATTCGCTGATGATGTTTGACAGCAAGCGGGATGTCGCAAATCTGCTCCACGAGGAAGCGGAAACACGCTCCGTCCGGGAGCGCCTGCGACAGAAACAACAGACAAAGACGCAACGGCAAAGAAAGCCCAAACACTATGAACAGGAACGGTAAATGCCGTTCCTGTTCGATGGTTTTATACCATGAAAATTAAATATAAGTGTACAATTTTTTAATGCCTTGCAGACTCTCGTCATGATAAACCAAGGCGGTGAGCGAATATGTGCCGGTTTGGCTGAAAAAGGACAGGCTTACCCATTTAAATTTCCGCTTTTGCTTTATCAGAAATTTGAAATTCAAAGACGGAACTATCATTTAAAAAGTTCACATGCGCTCTACAAGAAAGCCGGAGGTACTCATATATTTATTTTACTTGTATTTTACAGATAATTAACTCCGGTTATAAGGAAAACCAAATGCATCAAATGTATAATAGAAATATGGAGTGGATTGCCTATGCTTTTTGCCCTATATGATTTCCTGGCATATTGCCTGTATAGCATCAGCCGGTTTTCCGGAGGAAGTGCGTTGCTTTGCGCCGCTTTTTCTGAAAAACCGGCTGTTTTCGTTATGAAGAGAATCAAATTTCTGTAATGAAAAGGAGAAAACGCCATGCAAAAAACGTATATTCTGGATACCAATGTTCTGATCCAGGCGCCCTATGCCCTCCAATCCTTTGAGGACAACCATCTTGTTTTACCTCTTGCCGTTCTGGAGGAACTGGATGGATTGAAAAATGCAGAGGGGGAAAGGGGCGCCAATGTGCGGCAGGTCATCCGGTATCTGGAATCGCTGCGCACGGCGGGAAACCTGCTGGAAGGCGTCCCCCTGCCCGGCGGCGGCACGCTGCGCCTGGAGGTCAACTGCGTGGACGTGAAGCTGCCGGAAGGCTTCCCGGATCATAAAAACGACAACCGGATTTTAAAAGTCTGCCTTGGCCTGCAAAACAGGAAAACGCCGGTTATCCTGGTGACAAAGGACATTGTGGTGCGCGTCAAGGCACAGATGCTGGGGATTCAGGCGGAGGATTTCACCACCGAGCAGGCGCCTGTCAGCGAGGAGCAGTATACCGGCCGGTGCGAGGTATTTGTAGCGGAAAAGAAATTCGAGGACTTTAAAAAAAAGCATATTACGCCGGAGGATGTATATCAGGTGGACGAAGCCGGTGAAAAGCTTCCTGTGACGCTCATGCCCAATCAGTTCGTCATCCTCAAAGCGGACCAATCCGCCAGGAAAACCCAGCTCGGCCGTTTTGACGGGAAGAAAATCGTTCCGCTCTCTTTTCATAAGAAAAAGCCCTACGGTGTTTCCCCAAGAAATGTCGGCCAAAAATTCTTACAGGAGGCCTTGATGGCCGATGCGGAGGGAGCGCCGCTGGTGATCGTAAAGGGGATGGCCGGCACAGCCAAAACCTTCTACACCTTGGCGGTCGGCCTGCACGCCATGCTGGAACAGGAGGAACCGGCTTACCGGCGCATTTTGATCAGCCGCCCCAACGCCCAGTTTGACGATGACATCGGCTTCCTTCCTGGAGATGAATCGGAAAAAATCGCCCCGTTGCTCCGACCGGTCGTCGACAATCTGGAGCTCCTGGTGGATCAAAATGAAAAGGAACGGTTTGCCGACGAGCGCAGCCTTTCCGGAAAAGTAGAGGAGTTGTTCGACCGGGGCATTGTGGATGCCCAGGCCCTTAACTTCATCCGTGGCCGGTCGATTTCCAAAACCTATCTGGTCATTGACGAGGCGCAGAACCTGACGCCCAAGCAGGCCAAGGGGATCATCACCCGTGCCGGGATGGGTACGAAAATCATCCTGTTGGGCGACCCGCAGCAGATTGACCATCCCCTTTTGGACGAACGCACCAACGGCTTGAGCTACGCAGCGGAAAAAATGAAGGGCAGTCCGCTGTGCTGGCAGGTCACCATGTCCGCCGAAGAGTGTGAGCGTTCCGCACTGGCTATGGATGCGGTAAAAAGGATGTAAATGGATTGGATTTTATATATGCACAGGAAAGGTTGTTAGCGATATGAAGGGAAATCGTTCTTTTCAGGAGGCCATCGCACGGATAAGGCAAAAGCTCAGGAGCAGCCGGAAACGATGTATCGGCGTACTGCTGATCCTGCTCGGTATTGTTTTGGGGATTGTTTCCAGGGCGGCGGGCGGATCTCCGTCCCAGGATTTCACCTCCGGTATCCTCATGGGTCTCTCGGCCGGCATCCTTCTTGTTGGGATTCTTGCAGTCCTGCTGTCCTTCATCCGGAGGCGATGATATACTGGATAAAGCTTCCAACCTGCCGAAGCTTCATGCCGAGGCGTCGGACGAGGACGATCCTATGAGCGCCCAGGTGGTATGAGATTTTGTAGACGCCGTGAACCGCTTTGAAAAGAAAATTCACGACCTAAAGCTGAGCAAAAACGTCGCCATCCAGACTGCGCCGCAGATCCGGTTGATCCAGAGCAACGATAAAATGCCGGCAGATAAAATCCAAATGGCGGCTCTCAGCACCGTTCCACTGTGGGAAAGCCAGATCAAGATCGCTCTGGGACTGCACCGGCAGGAGGGCCGCGCTGCCCGCCAGAGTGCGGAAGCGGACCTCCTGAGGATCGAGCGGCAGCTTAAAAAGGCGCTACTTGAAGCTGCGCAGCAGTAATAGACAAAATGGCAAAATCCCTTTCAGGTTGCAAAACTGACTGCTCAGCACAACCTGAAAAGGGATTTTATGTTTTTGCTGTGTGTGGTGCAGGATAAGCTTATTCACAGGTAAGCAGCGTAAATTGGGTGGAATTTTTATTTTATCCTTTTTCGTGCTCACAAACTTCGGTCGGTTGGGGAGCCTTTATCCGTCTAAAAACCAGAATCCCCTTGGAAGAAGGTGTAATAGAACAAGAAACCAGTTCAAATCCTTCCTGTTCCATTTGATTGGCTACATCTTCGATTCTTGCCGCCATTTCCTTTGCTTTAGGAGAGTATTTTACAACAATCGTCTTATACATTCTGAAGCCTCCTTTGTTATCTTTTTTGGAGTGTGTGAGCGCAAATCATTTTACGGCTACGCTTTTCTTAAAAAATCCAGCAGGATCCGTTCCTGCTCCACTGGAAAGGTGCGGGGAATCCAGAGCGTCTTGGAAAAGGCATTTTTCTGATGCGTACCATAGGCATCCTTTGTCTTCCGGGTAAATATTCCCCGGATACAGATGGATCGTCTTCCCACAGAATACTCTTTCAGCCGGAGCAGCACAAAGGCAAATTCCACCCGCTCGTCCATGCTGCCGCTATAACCGGTATAGCACAGCCGGTTTTCCGAGAGATACACGCGCTGAACCAAAGACGTCCCTGAGCAGTTCGCCCAGTACAGCAGAAGCGGGATCACAGCGAAGATCGAGGCAGCCGCCAGAGCCATAAACGGCTGACGCAGCATTAAGACCGCCAACTGGTCCTGATGGTTCTTGGTGAAATACAGCACGAGAAAAGAAAGCAGGAACGAGCCCGGGCAAACCGCCAGCACAAGCAGCTTCGGCAGCCGCAGATACTGTTTGCGGCGAATGGGATCGGTTTCTAGGACCAGGTTGCCGGACACAACTGCGGCCTGCCGTTCCTTGTCCCGCTTTATTTCATGTTCCGCCTTGTCTCCCTTAAACCCGGAGATAAAAGTGAGAATGAGTGGGATCAACAGCAGGAGCAAAGCGGTCAGGGCGATGGTAAAAATAAAAGCGTTGCTTGCCGCGTTGGATAACGGTGCGAAGGTGACGATGCAGACCAGCAGCGTCAATATCTCCAGGATCAGCATATAAAAGGCGATGGGAAGGAAAATATTTAAAAACCGCTTGCCTTTCAGATTGTACCGTTTGCTCCTGTTCAGGCTTTTCAGCCCTTTGCTTTCGATGAGTCCGCTGCTCAGATCCGCTGCGGTCTGGGCATTGGACAGATTTGCAAGCATCAATATGGCAGTGACGGCAAGCAGAACTCCCCTGTTTTGTTCGGCGGTGTCATTTTCTTTATGCTTTATTGCGGCCAGAATTGTCAAAACAATTTTTACGATCAGAGAGAGATAAATGGGGCCAAACAGCATGAAAAACATCCGCAGATCGAAAAACATATCCTCGGAAAGGCCAATTCTTTCAGCGGGGATCCGCCCGAGAAGCCAGCCGATCCCGATAAACACCGCATAAGATATCACAACCTTAATCAGCCATTTTACAAAGCGGACAGTTCGCTTTTCAGCCATCAATACACGCCCCTTTCTGCGAATTCGGAAGCGCCAGACAACCCACTGTCACGGCAAAAGTATCTGTCAGCGTTCGAAGGATGAGATCGGGGATGTCGGCGGCAAAAACCAGCGGCATAAAGAAATTGAACAAAAACAGATCCACCCCAAACAGCAGGCCGCCCAGGATCAACGATCTTTTGATCCGGCTGTTACCGTCCACATAACGGTTCAGCCACGCCATGGCGCAGGCAATCACAAAACCTGCCAGCAGGCACCATAACAGGGTCTCGATGTTTTTTTCTGGGAAGGACGAATAAATACCGATAACGCAGTACAGAAGCAGCCGCCCGGCTATAAAGCAAAGGGTTATGATAAGTCCGGGAAGGGCGGGTAGCTTCCGACTGCGCTTTTTTACAGGCAGCCTTGTTTGCCCGAACAGCCAGCCCAGCAGCAGCCCCATGACGATGAGAGCCAGGCCGTCCGCCACAGGATAGGTGATGCGATCCAAGGGAGCCACATGGGGCAGAGGCTCCCAAAGGTAGACGATCCACACTGCGCAGCAGGCAAAGCCGTATCGCAGCCCCTGCCAGATGCGGTTCCCGCCCGTTCTTTTCCGTATGAGCAGGAACAGCGCGGCGATCAGGGAGTAGGCAAAAATCCCGTAAATCGTAAAAGCAACCGACATGGTTCCGTTTTGTGCGAATATGCTGGGAGATAGAACAGTTTGCTCGCCTGTCGGGATAGCGAGCTGTCCAATAATACGAACAATTGTGGTAGCCGTACCAATGAAAATAAGCCTTAAAATGTTTATTATCGGTTCTGTCATTCCGTATCCCCCTGTATCTCATTGATAATCGGCCGCAGGGAAGCGAAATCGACAAAATCTGCCTGCTTGCCGTAGGTTTCCATTAACGCCTTGTCTTCTTCGCTCCATTCTTCCGCCGGTTTCTTTTGCAGAGATCGGTGCAGCAGCACCATCATGGTTCGGTGTCCCAGAGATAGCGCCTGATAATCAATGGCGCCCCGCAGATGGAAAACCGCTGCTCTGCCATATAGCTGGGCGGGAATCTGCTTTTGCAGGGCGTTTCGGATATTCTCCCTGTTTTGCAGTATATCCGGATCAGCCAGCCCGACCGTAACGATCACCAGCCTCTGCCCGTCCCGCAAGGACAGACTGCGCAATGTCCTGGCCAGCCCCAAAACACCACCGGCATACAGCGCGCCGATATACACGATGGTCTGATGCCCGGAAAGCGACGGAATATCTCGATAGCCGACAGCAGGGATGCCGGTTTTGCTGGACAGCTCCTGCGCATACCGGCGGGCGCTTCCGTACCTGCTTCCGTATAAAATGATGGACTTCATGCAATCACCTTACCCCTTATGACGAGAACAATCGTCCTGTTTTAAAAGTGCGAACAAGAACCGGCCGCAAGACAGAGAGGATAGAATCATAAACAGATCGGCAATCGGAACAAACAGGAAGGATGGAAGCAGCACACGGGTGTAGCGGCTCTTTACGGTTTTGCGCTTGCGAACGGCCGCAGACAACCGGGCCAGGCAAAACAATACGCCAAAATTGAAAAACAGCCAGCTTCCCGCCTGAATGGCGAGGGTATAAAGCATGTCCGGCGGTACGCTTCCTGCCGTAAGAAACGAAACGGCGATCTGTACGATAGATAGCGCGATCAAAACAGGATAGACGATTCCCAGCACCCGCAGCATGACGCCTCCGCCAATCCCGATCCCGCCGCTCCAGATAGCGCCGGAATGCAGGCACCAGGATTCCAGTATCCGCAGTGCGGTACGGTTTTGCTGTCCCTCTATAAAGCCGTTGTTGGCAATGGCGTACAGGCGGAACCGAAGAGAACGGGCTTTACAATATTCTTCTGCCAGCGATAGGAACTCTACCAAATGAGAGGGCAATCCATCCACATAAAGCGGGAAAGAGATACATACGGCGTCCGCGCTGCCCAACTGGGAAAGCGCATGGTCAAAGTCTTTCCGGCTCCGCAGAGGAACCGTTTTTTTGACAAGGCCGGGAAGAAACAGCCGGAGGATACCGGAGGAAAATTGAGAAGCGCCGCCTCTCTTTTTGGGGCTTGCATTGAGGATCAGCAGCTTCATGATATCGCTCCCCTGATCTGTGCAGGATTTTGGAAAAACAGCGTTTCCGCTGTTTTGTATCCAAGGTTGAGCCGGTTGCGCTCGGCAAGCTCTGCGGCAGTCTGCCGCTCCCATTCCGTAGAATCTCCGTAAAAGAGAATGCGCAGCAGTTTTCGCTGCGGGTAGCGCCCTATATGGTGGGTTTGGCCGCCCCGCCAGGTAAAGAAGGGGAGGGATACCCCAATAGCGCGGTCCAAAACAGCCTTGACGCCGGGGCTGTATCCGCCGTAACACAAACGGCTGATAATGATCAGCGGGTCGCTTTGCCCAATCAAAGCGCCCGCATGTTTCAAGGAGTCGTCCATCACACAGAATCCGGTATTTTTCAGCCAGCATGCAAAGCAGCCACTGCACGGAGCATACTGGCCGTCCGCATTGAGAACAACAACATTTTCATCCGGAAGTTCAAAAGCAGAGAAGGTTTCTTTATTAAAATCATGGATGATCGTTTTCAAAACGCAATCCTTTCTTTTTTGACGTTATCCCGGACAGGAAAGAGCGCCCGCTTGACGTTCAAGACCCGCTTTTCTCAGGGACAACCTTCGTAGCGATATCCGTTACGATACCGAAAAAGTCCTCCCTGCCCGGCACAACGCTGATGTCGATGTATTTGCCCGGAACCATATGCCTAAGCATCTTGTCGTTTAGATAAAGGGTGCGGTTCATGACCGTGTCTCCCGCCGCATTGTCCGTGACCCGAACCGTCACTTCCGCTTCCCAGTCCCCGGCTTCCTCTTTCCCGGTCAGCCGCAAACTCTCCAGCAGCGCTTTTTTGACCACGCTGTTTCTGCTAAGCTCCATGCGCTGTTCATAGGTCAGCTCGCCCGGATGTTTTCGGCACTGGTAGCGGGCGATGCGCTCATTCAGCACATCGGCATCCGGATTATCATCCCCGATGGCATGGGAGCGGTCTGCCGGGTCATACCGGATGGAGAGCGGCGCTCCGGCGGCGCACATGGGAAGCTGCGCCCGGGGGATGATCTCCGTCACGGTGGTCTCAAAAAATGTCCCGTCCTCGGCCAGTGCGTCCACCACGAAGCGAAACTCGGGATTGTCATTGACGCTTCGTCCCGTATGCTTTGCAGAACGGATAAAACCCAAGGTCTTCACTGTGCGGGCATCCCTCCAGCGCTGCTCCTTCTCCCTTTTCCGCCTTGCGGATCTGGCCGGGAGCACAAACCCCAGCAGGATACACAGCGCAATGACCACCGCAGATATGATCACGGTGGCCCGAATCGGAGTTTCAGCCATCCAGTTGAAAAAAAGACTCCATATGTTTTCCACGAAACGGTCAACCCCTTTCTCTGTATCAAACGGATGCCGTATCCCTCCTAACTGATGCCGGACACCACGGAGGTATCCAGTACAAAAACAAAGAGATTTTCCCTGCCCGGGATGACGCGCACGTCCACATACCGCCCGGGGATCAGGTATTCCAAAGCCGTATTGGGTACATACAGCGTTCGCTCAAATGTGTGGCCGTCCTGCTCCTCGCCAGCAAGCTGGATGGCCGCTTCTGCCTCATAGTCCCCGGCCTCTTCTTTCCCGGTCAGCCGGAAGCTTTTCAGCAATGCCTTTTTCATCACGCCGTTTTTTAACAGCTCCATCCGCTGTTCATAGGAAAGATCGCCCGGGTGCTTTTGGCACAGATAGCGGGCGGCGCGTTCCTGCGCCAGCGACTCATCCGGATGGTCGTCCCACACTGCCTGCGTCCTGTTGTCCGGGTTATAGCGGATGGGGATCGCCCTGCCGGGAACCATACCGGCCATCGCCGTCATGGGAATGATTTTCCGCACGCTGGTCTGGAACACCGTTCCGTCCTCCGCCAGGGCATCCAGTTCAAAAAGCAGCTGCGGGTTTTCGTTGACATACATGCCGGTCTGCTGGGTGGAGCGGATAAATCCTACTGTCTGCACGGTGCAGGAATTTTTGCTGACATGCCCTTTCGTCAGCCTGTGGATCACGGACAGAATCGGGAGTGCAAACGCCAGGATGAAGATCACTGGAATGATCCAGTTCAAATTTGACAGCAGCCAGTCAAAGAAAGCCCCCATAAAAACGCCTCCTCCATTAGATACAGCAATTCAGTATAATTATATCGTGACTCATGTTTGGCATCTATCATGAGTAGGTTAAGCCTGCGTAAAATTATGGAATATGAAAGCGAAAATGTGCGGGAATGAAGAAGCGCCGCCCGCTTCCGTTGTTCGATTTACATTGATTTTACACAGTATTAACCCGTTTATGGTCGCGTCTTAACACTGATAGAGGTATCATTACATAATGGAATTTTATACATATAAGTTTTTGGTTTCGACCCCGGTTTTTTCAAAATAGGGACGTATTCTATATATAGGAGGGGATTTGCCGCATGAACGATGCACATAAAATCGTAGAACAGGTCTATGCGGCCAAAGAAGATGTCCGGGCGGCGGATGACCTGATCCGCGCATACCTGCCCTTTATCAAGGCGGAAACGGCGAAGTTCTTAAAGCGTCCTCCCATAGAGGGGCAGGACGATGAGCTGAGCATCGCCATGATGGCCTTTCACGAGGCAATCGGCGGGTATTCCCGCACCAGGGGTTCCTTCCTGAAATATGCGGCCATGCTGATCCGAAGCCGCCTGGTTGATTACAGCCGCAGGGAACAGCGTCACAGCCGCGTCATATCGCTGGACGCGCCGATAGGAGAAGAAGACGCAACTCTGGGAGAGACGCTGGCGGACGACAGGGAGCCCCACGAAGAAACAGCGTTGCGGGACGCGACCCGCGCAGAGATTGAGGAGCTGACGCGGCAGATGCAGGAATTCGGCGTCAGCCTAAGCGATGTGGCGGACAACTGCCCCAAGCAGCAGCGGACTTTGGACGCCTGCCGGAAAGCATTGGAATACGCAAAGGAAAACCCGGAGCTGTTGGAGGACCTTTTAAAGACAAAACGCCTGCCCATCGGGCAGCTGGCAACGGGGAGCGGTGTGGAGCGCAAAACGCTGGAGCGGCACCGCAAATATATGGTGGCTTTGCTGTTGATTTACACCAATGGGTATGAAATCATCCGCGGGCATTTGAAACAGGTGATGAAAGGAGTGGCAGTGCGATGAGTTATCTGGTTATGGAATGCCACCCCGGCTATGCGGTTCTTCTGGATGAAGAGGGACGCTTTTTAAAAGCCGCCAACCTTCGATACGAAATAGGGCAGAGGGTGTATGATCCGGTTCTAATGAAAGAAACGCCGCAAAAGCACCGGCATGCGGTTCGGTGGATCAGCAGTGGAATTGCGGCAATCGCAGCCTGCCTCCTCCTGTTCTTTGGATTTGGCTATTATCAAAATTTTATACAACCTTACTCTTCTATTTATCTGTCCATTAACCCGGAAGTGCAGATGAACCTAAACCGGCAGGGCACGGTTGTAGGACTCATGGGGACAAATGAAGACGGGGAAACGCTGCTGGAGGGCTATGACGGCAAGGGGAAAGACAAGGTAGCGGTTGCCGACGAGCTGATCGACCGGGCCATTGAAATGGGCTTCCTGTCGGAAGGCGGCCGGGTTTCCTTCTCCATCGATTCCCCGGACGAAGCCCTGTTCCGGGAGTATGGGACGGAGCTGCGCACCAAAGTAACGGAGCATTTGGACGGGCGGATTACCATTACAATAGAAATTACGAACCATCAAGACGGACAGGGTCAGGAAAGCCCGGAAAACAGTTCATCTTCGACTCCCTCTCGGCCGAGCACTTCTCAGCCGGAGTCCACATCGTCTTCCTCGTCTGAGCCGTCTCACCCCGTGGTTGTGCCTCCGACCTCTTCCAACGCCACCGATTATGATGATACCGATTACGGCCCGGATAACGACGGTGTCACCGACTATACGCCGCCAGTCAGCAGTTTGCCGGCGTATACGGATACGGACTACGGCCCCGGAAATGACGGCGACACGGGTTATACACCGCCTTCCGCCAGTACGCCGCCTGCGGATACGGACTATGGTCCCGGCAGCGATGGGGTCACGGATTATACGGACGGGGCCACCGATTATGATCCGGATAACAACGATGACGACAACGACGGCGACAGCGGCTATGACGACGATGATTCGGATGATGATTCAGACGATGACAACGACCCGGACGATGACGATTGAATTTTTCAAAAATTTTTCCGGCTTACCCCGGTTTTGAAAACCCGTTTCCGTAATCTATGAGTGTAAGGCAAAACAAAAGCCAAAAACAAGCGGAACCGAAAGGAGCAAGTACTATGAAACTGAGAAGAAAACTTTTTGCAGCGGTCTCTTCCCTGGCTGTCGCGTCGGCAGTCCTTCTGGCCGGATGCGGGGCGCCGGCACAGGAAGGAACGGCGCTGAAGGAAACCGGCATCCTCACCCTGAGCGTCAATCCGGAAATCCAGCTCGAATACAACCGGGATGGCAAGGTTACTGCCCTGACCGGCAGGAACGACGACGGAAAAGGCATTGTGGAGGCCTATCCGGATTATATCGGAAAAGACTGCGAGGATGTTTTAAAGGATCTGATCGTAGAAATCAACGAAGCGGGCTACTTTGTGGATGACATCGACGGCAACAAAAAGAACATCGTCCTGCAGCTGGAGCCGGGCTCGGTACTTCCCAGCGACGATTTTCTGGCTGATATGAGCGCCAGCACCCAGGAAGCGGTCAGGGGATTGGAGCTTTCCTCCGGTATCGTGACCATTGACGACGATGACTATGATCCTGCCTACGCTAAGGACGGCAAGCCGTCCCCCTACATCACGCTGGAAAAGGCGCAGGAAATTGCGCTTGCACAGGCGAATGTCGATGCAGCGGACGCGGTGTTTGACGATAAGGAATTCGACCACAACGACGGAACCTCGGTTTTTGAGCTGGAGTTCATGGCGAACGGGAACGAGTACGAGTATGACATCCACGCGGTCACCGGCAAGGTTGTCAAGGCGGAACATAAGACTGCCGGCACGCAGGGCGGAACCCCGGCCACCGGCAGCGGTTCCACCAATTACAACGATACCGACTACGGTCCGAATAATGACGGCGTGACCGATTACAATGACACCGACTACGGTCCCAACAACGATGGCGTCACCGGCTACAACGACACCGACTACGGCCCCAACAACGACGGCGTGACCGACTACAACGACACCGACTACGGTCCCAACAACGACGGCGTGACCGACTACAACGACACCGACTACGGCCCCAACAACGACGGTGTCACTGATTACAACGATACCGACTACGGTCCGAACAACGACGGCGTGACCGACTACAATGATACGGACTATGGCCCGAATAATGACGGTGTCACTGATTACAACGATACCAACTATGATGATCACGGCAATACCAATTACGGCGATACCAATTACGACGACGGCGGCAGCGACTATGACCGGGAAGCTGACGATGATTGGGACGATGGGGATTCCGGTTATGACGATTAAGCCGGAGACCGAGATTCCCTTGCGGCATGAGCTGAAGCACCGGATCAACCTGCGGGAAGATCTGGTGCTTTCCCAAAGGCTCAAAAAGCTGTTTCCCCACGACAAAAACGCCGGGCCGGATGGTACATACCGGGTCACCAGCCTGTACTTTGACACGCCCTATGACAGCGCCCTGCGGGAGAAAATCGACGGGGTCAACCGGAGGGAAAAATTCCGGCTGCGGTATTACGGGACGGACACCTCTTTCATCCGGCTGGAAAAGAAGTACAAAATAAGCGGCCTGTGCGGCAAGCGCAGCGCCCAGATGACGCAGGAACAGGTAAAGGAGTTGCTTTCGGGCAGCTCCGAATTCCTGCTGGATTCGGATGAACCGCTCTTCATCGAGCTTTACAGCAAAATCAAAGGGAAAGGTCTGTGGCCGAAGACGATTGTCCGTTACGACCGGGAGGCTTTTCTCTATGCGCCCGGCAATGTGCGTATCACATTAGATCGGGATATTCGCACCGGGCTTGGAAATGTGGACTTCCTGAATCCGGCGATTTTCTACATGCGCACAATGGAGCCTGGCACGGTATTGGAAGTCAAATACGATGCGTTTTTGCCGGAGCTTGTCCGCATGGCGGTGCAGGTACCCGGAAGGCAGGCTGCGGCCTGCTCCAAATACGCCCTGAGCCGGCGGTTCGATTAAAACCATCTGAGGAGGAAGGGCCTTATGACCTTTCAGGATATTTTCAAATCCAGCTTTCTGGAGAATATCGCCAGCATCTCCATACTGGACATGGTGATTGCCATGGTATTGGCCTTTCTGCTGGGATTGTTTATCTTTTTCATCTATAAAAAGAGCTACAGCGGCGTAATGTATTCGGCCAGCTTCGGCGTGACGCTGATTGCTCTGTCGCTTATTACCACCCTGCTGATTATGACGGTGGTGAGCAACATCGTGCTGTCTCTGGGCATGGTGGGCGCTCTGTCCATCGTCCGGTTCCGCACCGCCATCAAGGAACCCATGGATATCGCTTTCCTGTTCTGGGCCATTGCGGTAGGCATCGTGCTGGCCGCCGGCCTGATTCCGCTGGCGGTATTCGGCAGCATCTTCATCGGGGTGGTGCTGGTTGCTTTCTCCAAAAAGAAGACGGTGGATTCCCCCTATATCCTGGTGGTGCACTGCGAAAACAGCGAGATTGAGGAACAGGCGCGGATTTTTGTCAAATCTCAGGTCAGGCGGCTGAATCTCAAAAGCAAGAGCGTGAACAACGGCTGTGTGGAACTGAATTACGAAGTCCGCCTGAAAGAGGACAGCAGCGCCTTTGTCAACGAGCTGGAGGCTATGCCCGGTGTGTCCCGGGTGGTGCTGGTCTCCTACAACGGCGACTACATGGGATAACGCAATGGTAAAGTATAAGTATATCGACTGGATTTGCATCGGCGCGGCGGTTTTGGCAATCCTCCTCACTCTGCTGCTGATGTTCGGCGAACAGCTGGGGCTTCCCAAAGCCAGCGCCAACCCGGGATATGTGACACGGTTATTTGACGACAGCCGGGTGCACATCATTGATATCCAAATTGCGGACTGGGGCGTTTTTATTGAGGACGCCGAACAAGAAGAATATGTGGCCTGCACCGTCGAAATCGACGGAGAAGCGTTTCATAATATCGGGCTGCGGGCAAAGGGCAACAATTCCCTGCGGCTGACGGAGGAATATGGGCTTTCCCGCTACAGCCTCAAGCTGGAATTTGACCATTTCCTGGACGGCGGAAATTATTATGGGCTGGACAAATTTTCTCTGGACGCTTCCTTTCAGGATAACAGCTATCTGAAAACCTATATGGCCTACGATATGATGGCGTTCATGGGGGTGCCTGCGCCCCTTTGCAGCTATGTCTGGGTGACGGTCAACGGAGAGGACTGGGGCTTGTTCCTGGCGGTAGAGGAGCCGGAGGAAGCCTTTGCCCGCCGGAATTTCGGGAATGATCACGGGAAACTGTACAAGCCGGATTACCGTTCCCTGAATGCGGAAAACGCCGATGTGGCGTTGCGATATATCGACGATAACCCGGACAGCTATCCCGGCATCTTTGAAAACGCCAAATTCAAGGTATCGGAAGCCGATCAGAAGCGGATGATCGAAGCGCTGAAAACCCTGTCCACCGGTGAAAAACTGGAAACCGCCGTCAATGTGAACGAGGTGCTGCGGTATTTCACCGTGCAGGTTTTTGTGATGAACTGGGACAGCTATCTGGGCCATACCGGGCATAATTACTTTTTGTATGAGGAAAACGGAATCCTCAGCACCCTGCCCTGGGATTATAACCTGGCCTTCGGCACCTATGCCCTGGGGATGACTGATCCTGTCAAAGATCCCAACATTCTTATTAACTATCCCATAAACACCCCGGCGGAAGGTGAGGTTATGCTGAACCGGCCGCTTTACCACAACCTGATGAAGCACGACGAGTACTTTGCCCGCTATCACGCCTATTTCGACAAGCTCCTTTCGGAATACTTTGAAAGCGGTCGGTTTGCAGTCACCCTCCGACAAACGGCAAAGCAGATTGCTCCTTATGTTCAAAAAGATCCCACCGCCTTTTGTTCCTATGAAGACCACCAGCTGGCGGTGGATACGTTGGAAGAGGTCTGTCTGCTGCGGGCTGAGAGTATACGCGGGCAACTGGACGGTGAAATCCCCGCCACCATCCGGGGCCAGCAGGAAAACCCGGATGCCAAGGTTGACGCTTCAGTAGTTAAATTGACCGATTTGGGAGATTTTGAAGATTTAGAGTCGGCAAAAGAGAGGCAAGATGCGGCTTTGAGGGACATAACAGGAAAAAGCACTTAGAACCGGAGCGTTCTAAGTGCTTTTTACAATGAAAGAGACTCGTTTTATTTTTCACGCGATTCATAGCATTCTGATAAACAAAATATATCCTTGACAAATCTCGTCTCAAAAGAAAATACTCCAAAAGGCCGCGAAAGACAAGGGCTATACGGATACCATCTTTTTCGTGGATGACGGTATCACCGGCACTACCATGAAGCGCCCCGGCTTTCAAAAAATGATCGCCGCAATCGAGGCCGGGTACATCTCGGCGGTGTTTGTGAAAGACCTCTCCCGGCTGGGCCGGAACTACATTGAGGTGGGCAAGCTCACCGAGGAGTTTTTCCCGCTCCATGATGTGCGGCTGGTGGCTGTGTCCGATGGCGTGGACAGCGACGAGGGCGAGGACGATTTCACCCCGTTCAAAAACATTATGAATGAGTACTACGCCAAGGACATTTCCAAGAAGCGCCGCATCGTCAACAAGATGAAAGGCAACGCTGGGATTCCGCTTTCGCCGCCGCCCTACGGCTACATAAAGAACCCGGACGATCCCCGGTTTTGGGTGATTGACCCGGAGGCCGCCGAGGTGGTGCGCTGCATCTACCGTCTGGCCTTGGAGGGCAATGGCCCCTTACAGATCGCCACGGCGTTGGGAAACATGGGGGTGCTGAACCCTTCGGCCTATCGAACCAGCAAGGGGATCAGCAAGGGCGGCTCCAAAAGCACGCTGGAGCCTACCAAGTGGAACCATACCACCGTCAAGAAAATCCTCACTTTGCAGGAATACTGCGGCGATGTAATTAACTTCAAGACCTATTCCAAGTCCTACAAGATGAAGCGTCGGATTGAAAACCCGGAAGAAAACCGGGCCATCTTCCTCAATGTCCATGAGCCCATCATTGACCGTGTGACTTGGGAAAAGGTGCAAAGCCTGCAAACCACCCGGCGCAGGCGGCCTACCGTAACAAAGGAGTCCAGCGCCTTTTGCGGCTATCTGAAATGCCCGGAGTGCGGCAGCAATTTGAATTTCCATTTTAACCAGGGCAACCACGACATCAAGTTTTTCAGTTGCCGCAACCACAATTCCGGCCTCCGCAAATGCTCGTCTACCCACTATATCCGGCTGGACTTCTTGGAGCAGGTCGTGCTCTATGAGATACACCGTCTGGCCTGTTTCGCCAATGAGTATGAAAACGACTTTATCAAGGCGATGGTGGGTCGCTCGGCAAAGGTGGCGGAAAATGATCGGGTACGCAAGAAGCGGGAGCTGGACGGGCTGCTGGCCCGGGACAGGGAGCTGGATATGCTCTTTGAACGGCTCTACGAGGACAATGTGTCCGGCAAAATCGATGATGCCCGGTTTGCCAAAATGTCCAAACGGTATGAGCAGGAACAGGGAGAGAACGCCGGACGGATCAAGGCGCTGCGGTTGGAGCTGAAAAAGCTGGAAGATAAGCGGATGGATGTGGACGCCTTCTTGGAAACGGTGCGGCGCTACACCGATGCCACCACCATCACCAAGCGGATGGTTGCCGAGCTCATTCAGTACATCGAGGTTTATCCGGCGGTCAAGGAGGACGGCATTACCAATCAGCGGGTAACGATCCACTACAACTGCATCGGGGCTTTTGAGGTTCCGGATCGCCGGAAGATCCCCGAGCGGGATATTCTTTTGGAAACGAGAAAAGGCGTAGCATTAAGCTACGCCCCCACACAGATCGCTATATAAACTTGGAAATAAAAAATGCGGAGTATCATCAGCAGACCTTTTCAGATCCTTTAATGATACTCCGCATGGTCCGAGTGGCGGGATTTGAACCCACGGCCTCATGGACCCGAACCATGCGCGCTACCAACTGCGCTACACCCGGATGCTGATTGTCATTTTCACGACTATAGCTTATACATTATAAATTTCTTCCCTGACGATGTCAAGAGGAATAATGGAATTCTCCATGGAATATCCTATTTTATCAAAAACATCAAAAGGGGGAGTGGGGATGGAGCATACCAGCGCATCCTACCGCGCATACCGGACAAGCGGCCGTTCCGCCGCCAGGCGGAACCGAGGCAATCAAAGCGGGCTCTCGCCCAAGGAGCGGGTGCGCCTGGTACAGCTGTGTGTGTGCCTGGTGCTGTTTCTGGCGGTGTTTGTGGGGAAGGGAGCCTTCCCGCAGCAGCTGGCCCAGATTCAAAACAAGCTGGTGTCGGCGCTGACGGCAGACACCGACTTCCGCGCCGCTTTTTCTAAGTTGGGGGAGTCCCTGGGAACCCAGGACTCGGTGCTGGGGGAGCTGGAGGACTTCTGCGTGGAGGTTTTTGGCATCCAACCTTCCGGGGCCGGTGACGATTTGGAGGGTCAAAGCCAGACTCAGCAGGAGCAGGCCTTTCTCAATGCCGGGGCCTCCTCCGCCGACCTGGCCGCCCACTACCTGCGCCTGGAGGATATGCCTCAGGACTGGCTGAGCGGGGGAGAGACTGTGTCGGAAACCCCGGAGACAGCACCAGAGCCTCAGGCCCAAACTCAGCCCGAGGCAGCGGCGGCCCAGCCGGAGGAGACCGTGCCGGCGGTAGGCACGGTGCTGCTGTCGGCAAACTACGAAGGCCCGGCACTGCCCAACAATTACACTATGGATAAACTGTCCCTGGGAGCGCTGGAGACCGTCAACCCAATTCTGGGCCACCTCAACTCGGTGTACGGCTACCGGGACCACCCGGTGGACGGGGAGTATAAATTCCACAACGGAGTGGACATCGGCGGACAGATGGGGGACCCCATCGGTGCCTTTGCCGCCGGGACGGTAGAGTACATCGGCGAGAATGACGACCACGGGCTGTATCTGCAGATCGACCACGGCAACGGAGTCAAGAGCTTCTATGCCCACTGCAGCAAGCTGTGTGTCTCCCAGGGCCAGACTGTGGCGGCAGGGGAGACGGTGGCCCTGGTTGGCTCTACCGGGGTATCTACCGGCCCTCACCTGCATCTGGAGATCAAATGCAACGGGGTGCACGTGGACCCGGCCTACTACGTCACCTTCCTTACCGACTGAGTGCGTCTGGGCAGGGTAGAGGTCAGCGGCGGCTTTCTTTTGCTGCTGGCCTGGCTCAACTATACCGATACCCAGGGGCTGATCCCCCAGGCCGTTGTCTCCTGCGCCCTGCATGAGGGGGGACATTGGCTGGCCATCCAGGCCGTGGGCGGTAAGGTGAGGCGCATGCGGCTGGGAATCGCGGGAGCAGAGATGGAGCTGGGCCGTCCTCTGTCCTACCCCAGGGAAGCCCTGTGCGCCCTGGCCGGGCCGGGGGTGAGCCTAGCTCTGGCCTGGCTGGGGCATTTCCTGCCCGGCGGCGCTCTGTTTGCGGGCATCAACTTGGTGCTGGCCCTCTTTAACCTGCTACCGGTGAGCGGCCTGGACGGGGGGAGGGCGCTCCACTGCACCCTGTGCGCCCTGGCCGGACCGGAGGCAGCGGAGCGGACAGCCGGCCTTCTGGACGGATTTTTGGTAGGTGTACTGGTAGCCGGAGGGGTCATTTTGGCCTGGAATGGGGGCAGCATCACCCTGCTTTTTACCGCAGGATGGCTATTTTCTTCCATTTGGCGTGAAAAGGAAGGAAAAAGGGGTTGCCAGATAGGGGGGAAACGAGTAAAATAGTTCTACCGCGTCTCAAGATAGAACTGGGGGAACGACATGAATCGCACGCTGGAGCATATTTTGCCCAAAGTACAAAAACCTGCCCGCTACACGGGCGGAGAATATAACGCCGTGGTAAAAGACAAACGCACGGTAGACACCCGCTTTGCCCTTTGCTTCCCGGACACCTATGAAATCGGCATGTCCAACCTGGGCTGCCGTATTTTATACGGCCTGATGAACGAGCAGGAGGGGCTGTGGTGCGAGCGTTGCTACGCCCCCTGGGGAGATATGGAGGAGGAAATGCGCCGGGAGGGGTTGCTGCTCTACGCCCTGGAGAGCGGCGACCCTATTTCTGACTTTGATATCATCGGCTTCTCGCTGGGCTATGAGATGGCCTACACCAATGTCCTGAACATGCTGGACCTGGCGGGGCTGCCTCTGCGCAGCGAGCAGCGGCCGGAACTCACGCCTCTCATCGTGGCGGGCGGCACCTGCTGCTATAACCCGGAGCCTCTGGCCCCCTTCGTGGACCTGTTTGTCTTGGGCGAAGGGGAGGAGGTCACCCTGGAGTACATCGCCCTGTACCGCCAGGCCAAGGAGGAGTGCTGGAGCAAGGAGGAGTTTTTGCGGGAAGCTGCCCAGATCGAGGGCATCTACGTCCCGTCCTTCTATGAGCCCGTCTACCGTCCTGATGGCACCCTGGAGGAAATGCGCATCAAGGAGGGCTCCGGCGCGCCGGAGCAGGTGCGCAAGCGGGTGGTCCAGGACATGGACAAGTCCTACTTCCCGGTGAAGACCATCATCCCCTCCACCGAGATCGTCCACGACCGCGTCATGCTGGAGCTGTTCCGTGGCTGCATCCGTGGCTGCCGGTTCTGCCAGGCAGGCTATGTGTACCGCCCGGTGCGAAACCGCAATCCTCAGCTGCTGGCTGAGTACGGCAAGGCGGCTTGTCAGGATTCCGGCTATCAGGAGATGACCCTGTCCAGCCTCAGCTCCACCGACTACCCCTGCCTGCTGGAGCTGTGTGACGATCTGCTGGACTACTGCGCGCCTAAGGACATCGGCGTGTCCCTGCCCTCTCTGCGGGCGGACACCTTCTCTATGAACCTCATGGAGCGCCTGCAGCGGGTGCGCAAGGGCGGTCTGACCTTTGCCCCGGAGGCGGGCACACAGCGTCTGCGCGACGCCATCAACAAGAATCTGCGGGAGGAGGACCTGCTGCAGTCCTGCCGCACCGCCTTCTCCGGCGGCTGGAGCGGCGTAAAGCTCTACTTCATGCTGGGCCTGCCCACCGAGACCGACGAGGACGTGCTGGGCATCGCTGATCTGGCCCGGAAGGTGTACCAGTGCTGGCGGGAGTGCACTCCCAACCGCGCCCGCGGGGTGCGCATCACCGTGTCCACCTCCTGGTTTGTCCCCAAGCCCCACACTGCCTTCCAGTGGGACGCCCAGATCCCGGTGGAGGAGTACCAGCGGCGGGTGAACCTGCTGCGGGACGCTCTGAAGCGGGACCGTTCCATCACCTACAACTGGCATGACCCCCAGACCAGCTATCTGGAGGCCATCTTCTCCCGGGGCGACCGCCGCCTGGCCGACGTGCTGGAGCACGCCTGGCAGAACGGGGCCAAGTTCGACTCCTGGAGCGAGTATTTTGACTTCCATCGCTGGATGGACGCCCTGTCCGCCTGCGGCCTGGACGGCGACTTCTACGCCCACCGGGAGCGGCCCCGGGACGAGGTATTCCCCTGGTGCCGCATCGACCCCATGGTCACCCCCGCCTTCCTGTGGCATGAGCGGGAGCTGTGCTACCAGTCCCAGACCACCCCGGACTGCCGCACCCGCTGTTCCGGCTGTGGAGCCAACCGCCTGCTGAAAGGAGGGGTGTGCAATGGCTGACCGTCTGCTCTTTTCCAAGACTGGCCGGGCCAAGTATATCTCCCACCTGGACCTGATGCGCACCTTCCAGCGGGCCTTCACCCGGGCTGGCATTGAAATCAAGCACACCCAGGGCTTCCATAAACACCCCTTCGTGTCCATCGCCCTGCCCCTGTCGTTGGGCTACTCCAGCCAGTGTGAGATTCTGGAGTTCGGTCTGGTGGGGGGAGCCACCGCCGAGGAGGTTCCCGCCCGGCTCACTGCGGCCATGCCTGAGGGCATCATCATTCACCAGTGCTACCCCGCCGAGCGTAAGCTCAAAGAGCTGGCCTATGTGAACTACATTATCAACTTTGAGTACTCCGAGGGCCGTCCTCAGGCCTCGGAACCCGCCATGCGGGAGCTGCTGAGCCGGGAGAGCCTGGTGATGCAGAAGAAGTCCAACAAGTCCAAAAAGGGCTACACTGAGGTGGATCTCATCCCCCTCATCAAGGGCTTCAATCTGGAGTGCCAGAGTGACACCCTCACCCTGGACGCGGTACTGTGCGCCCAGAATCCGGGACTCAACCCGGAGCTCATCCGGGCGGCCTTCTGTCAGGCCTACCCCGAGTACGCCCCCGATTTTGTCACCTTCCACCGCCGTGAGGTACTGGATATCGACGGAAAACCGTTTAGATGATGGCTTCTTTCTCCCCACGGGGTTGTCAAACGCCCGGGGGAGTGGTATAATACCTCCGCTATTTGAACCGAAAAAAGAGAAGGGAACGATACTATGTCCGGACATTCCAAGTGGCACAATATTCAAAAGACCAAGGGCGCGGCCGACGCCAAGCGCTCTCAGATTTTTACCAAGATCGCCCGTGAGATGATCGTGGCCGTCAAGACCGGCGGCAGCGGCGATCCCGCCAACAACTCCCGCCTGGCCGCCGTTATCGCCAAGGCCAAGGCTGCCAACATGCCCAACGACAACATCAAGCGCACCATCGACAAGGCTCTGGGCGCGGGCAACACCGACAACTTCGAGAGCGTGGTGTACGAGGGCTACGGCCCCAACGGCGTGGCCGTTATCGTGGACGCTCTGACCGATAACCGTCAGCGCACCGCCCCCGAAGTGCGTCACCTGCTGGACAAGTACGGCAAGGGCCTGGGCGCCACCGGCTGCGTGTCCTGGAGCTTTGACCGCAAGGGCGTCATCGTCCTGGACAGCGAGGACCTGGACGAGGACACCGTCATGATGGACGCTCTGGAGGCCGGTGCCGACGATATGCAGGCCGACGACGAGGTCTTTGAGATCTACACCGATCCCGACGCTTTCCCCGCCGTCTCCGAGGCTCTGGAGGCCAAGGGCTACACCTTCCTGGAGGCTTCCGTGCAGATGGTGCCTCAGAACTATGTCAAGCTCACCGACGAGGCTGACATCAAGAACATGGAGAAGCTCATCGACGCTCTGGAGGACAACGACGACGTCCAGAACGTGTACCACAACTGGGAGCAGTAACCCGCTTTCTTGAAAGAAAGCTTGGCAAAGAACTTTGTGCGAAACTTCGTTTCGCCTCTGCTTCGTAAGGTAAAACATAGGGACCCGCCAACCGGCGGGTCCCTGTTTCGTTATCTGTCTCTCTTTGCCGCTTGATAGACACTCAGTCCCAGTCCTGCTCCCACTTAATGAAGTTGCCGGTGGCAGCGTCAATTTCAAAGTCGTACTCGGTGCGGCCTTCCCGCAGCTCGCCCTCATACACGGCCCGGCCATCGTCAAAGTCGAACTCCAGCTTGATCAAAGTGGCATTAGGCGCCTTGGCCTGGGCTAGCTGCTGGGCCTTCTCCCGGGAAATGTAGTTGCCGGAGCTGGTGCCCGTGTTGCCGGAGGAGGGGATGGTGTAGTTCTCGATGTCGTAGTCATAGCCCACGATGGAGCCGGTGGCGGCGTCGATCTCGTAGTCGTACTCCTTGTTGCCGGAGTAGAACTCCACCTCATAGACCACCCGGCCATCCTCCCGGTCCAGCTTCAGCTCCAGGAAGGTGGCCTTGTTGGCGGACAGCCCGGCGTGGCTCAGGGCGATCTCCTTGGCCTTGGCCTCGCCGATGTAGTCGGAGGCGGAATCGTCGTCGTGGATGAGGATGGTCTGGGTGTTCTGGTCCCAGGAGACCTCCGCTCCCAGCAGCTGGCTCAGGGAGGCCAGAGGCAGGTAGGTGGTTCCGTTGTAGACCAGGGGGGAGACCCGGACTCCGGTGGTGTCCCGGACGGTGTAGGTGGTACCGTTGACCTTCAGGGTCATGTCGGGGCGGAAGGTGGCGGTCACAGTCTTGGACTGGCTGGCGGCGGCGGTCCCCAGGACCAGGCAGCTGGTGAGAGCCAGAGCGGCGGCGATATAAGATTTCTTCATAGTAAATTCCTCTCTTTCTTTGTGTGTTGTTTTGCGCTTCTGACTATGAAATGCACCAGGAGAGGATTTTATTGCACAAGCTGAAAAATTTCTGAAAAAATTTTTTCTCTGTCCGCCCCGCCCTCAGGGGGCAGATCGCATTACCTTACCTGACATAACAATGACCTTTTACTTTTTACATAACTCTTTACTATTTACATAACGGAGCCTCTATTCGCACAGAAACGTACACCAAAAGGCGGATTTTTTCTACATAGCGAGAGGAGGCGTAAAAATGGCAAACCCAAAACGGGGATTTGTACTCTATTTTGATAACTATCCTATGATCATTGCTCTGCCGCCGGACCAACGCGGATGGCTGATCACCGCTCTGATGGAGTATGCCGAGCGGCTGAGCCGGGGAGAGGGTCTCCCGCCAGAAGACCTGTTGACTCGCTACCCACCCCTCAGCCCTCAAACCAAGACGGCCTTTCAGTTCATGGCCACAGGGGTAGACCGTGACACCCAGCGCTGGCTCCAACGGCAGAGAGCCGGGGAGGAGCGCCGTAGGACCCGGGAAGGGGAGAGGCCGTCTTCGTCTGCGGCTTCTTCTGCTCAGACACTTCAGGAACAGGCGGAACGGGAGCGCCTGCGCCGGGTGCTGGAATTATCCAAAGGCATCCAATAAGCAAAAAACAGGCATGCGCATCTGCGCATGCCTGTTTTTGGTACAAGTAAGCCTGTAAGCCGGGTTCTGTCTTTTAAGACAGCCATCTATCTCGACGCGCCGTTGCCGACGCGCTCCAGCCGCCTCCCCGGGACGGTCGGGCCAACCTATTGTCCCTCCACGGCGTTGCTCCGGATAGAGTTTACAGCGATGGACTGTTCCCAGCCATCGGGTGAGCTCTTACCTCGCCTTTCCACCCTTACTGGCGGCAAGCCGCCAGCGGTATATCTCTGTTGCACTTTTCCTAGGGTCGCCCCCGGCGGATGTTATCCGTTATCCTTGCCCTGTGGAGCCCGGACTTTCCTCACAGACGGGCCTTTCGCCCCGCCCGCGCGGCTGTCCAGCTTGCTTGCCAAGCTATGATACAGGAAAAAAACCATTCTGTCAAATAAAATTCCGTCTTTCGGGGGAAAAATGAGGACAAAGCAGTTCCAGCGCCCCCTTCCTGATTGAAATTTTTCCAGGGGTGTGATAATATATTTTTAGGTATGCTTGGCTAGAGACCAGGCATCCAAAGAATCTGAAATCACTTCGATGGGAGGAGGACGCATATGTCCACCATTACGGAATATTTAGAGGAACTCAGCGGCCGGTCGGTAACGGTGATCGGTATGGGCATCAGCAATGTGCCCCTGATCAAAATGCTGCTGCGCGCGGGCGTGAAGGTCACCGTGCGTGACAAGGCAAACCGTGAGAAGGTTGCCGACCTGGCCCAGGAGCTGGAGAGCCTGGGAGCCACGCTGGTGCTTGGCCCGGACTATCTGAAGGACCTGGGCGGGGAGCTTATCTTCCGCACCCCGGGCCTCAGCCCCAACACCCCGGAGCTGGCCCAGGCCGTGGAGAACGGAGCCGCCCTGAGCTCGGAGATGGAGGTCTTCTTCCAGACCTGCCCCAGCCACCTGGTGGCCGTGACCGGCAGCGACGGCAAGACGACTACCACCACCATCATCTCGGAATTTTTGAAGGAGGCGGGCAAGACCGTCTATGTAGGCGGCAACATCGGCAAGCCTCTGCTGCCTGACGTGGCCGACATGGACCCGGAGGACTTCGCCGTGCTGGAGCTGTCCTCCTTCCAGCTGATGACCATGGAGCAGAGCCCCAACATCGCTGTCATCACCAACCTGGCCCCCAACCACCTGGACTACCACCACACCATGGAGGAGTACACCAACGCCAAGAAGAACATCTTCCTGCACCAGGGGGAGGGCGACCGGCTCATCCTCAACTATGACAACGAGGTTACCCGTTCCATGGCCGCCGAGGCGGTGTGCCCGGTGACCTGGTTCAGCCGTAAGGAGCGCCTGGAGGAGGGCGTTTATCTCCGGGACAACGCCATCTGGCTGACCAACGAGATGGGCAGCCGGGAAGTGCTGCCTCTCAGCGATATCCAGCTGCCCGGCGTACACAACATTGAAAACTACATGGCCGCCATTGCCGCGGTGGACGGTCTGGTACCTGACAAGTGCGTGCGGGCTGTGGCCCGCCGCTTCCACGGCGTGGAGCACCGCATCGAGCTGGTGCGGGAGCTGGACGGCGTGAAGTACTACAACGACTCCATCGGCACCAGCCCCAGCCGCACCACCGCCTGCCTGGAGTCCTTCAACCAGAAGATCATCCTGATTGCCGGCGGCTACGACAAGGGTGTGCCCTTTACTCAGCTTGGCGTGGAAATCGTGGGCCACGTGAAGGCCCTGTTCCTCACCGGCAACACCGCCGGAGCCATCCGCCAGGCGGTGGAGCAGGCTCCCGGCTACGCCGAGAGCGGCATGATCCTGGCCGAGACCGAGGACCTGGCTGCCGCTGTGGCCGCCGCCCGCCAGGCGGCAAAGCCGGGCGACGTGGTGGTGCTCTCTCCCGCCTGCGCTGCCTTTGACCACTTCAAGAACTTTATGGAGCGCGGCCAGGTATTCAAAAAGCTGGTCCAGGAACTGTAAGGAAGCTGCCAAGGAGGCAAACTGCGTTGAACTATCTTTCCGCTATCAACCGTCTCTCCGCCGCCCCCGGCCCCAGTGGGTTTGAGGGGGCGGTGGCTCGTGTGGCGCTGGATATGCTGAGCCCCCTGGTGGGGGAGGCCTATCTGGACCGCATGGGTAATGTGGTGGGTTTGCGGCCCTGCGGCAAGCCGGGGGCAAAAAAGGTCCTGCTGGACGCCCACCTGGACGAGATCGGGTTTATCATCACCGGGCAAGAGGAGGGCTATCTCCGCTTTGCCCCTCTAGGGGGCGTTGACCCCCGGATGCTCTCCAACCGGGAGCTCACCGTCCTGACAAATCCGCCCCGGCTTGGTGTGGTGGCCTGTCTGCCCCCACACATCCAGAGCCGGGAGGACATGGACAAATCCCAACCTATCTCGGAACTGTATCTGGACCTGGGCCTTACGGAAGAGGAGGCCAAGGCCATTCCCATCGGCACCCCGGCCGTTTACCGGACGGGGTGTCTTGCCCTGGGTAAGGACCTTTTGAGCGGCAAGGCCCTGGACGACCGGGCCTGCTTTGTGCTGCTGCTGCGGGCCTTGGAGCTACTGGAGGGAGAGGAGCTGGATGTGGACCTCGTGGTCCTGGGCTCCACCCAGGAGGAGACCCACAGTACCGGCGCCATCACCGCCGCCTACGGACTCCGGCCCGACCTGTGCGTGGCGGTGGACGTGACCCACGGAGACAGCCCTGACGCCTCCAAGGACAAGACCTTCCCTCTGGGAAAGGGGCCGGTCATCGGCCTGGGACCCAACTGCACCAAGTGGATCTCCGATCTCATGCGCCGGTGCGCCAAGGAGATGGACCTGAATGTCCAGCTGGAGGTCATGTCGGGCTCCAGCGGCACCAACGGCTGGCCTCTCCAGGTGAGCCGGGAGGGCATTGCCACCGGGGTGCTTTCTCTGCCCCTTCGCTACATGCACACCCCCATTGAGACCGCCCACCAGGGCGACATGGAGGACACCGCCCGGCTCCTTGCCCAGTTTATCCGCCGGGTGGGAAAGGAGGGAGCCCTGTGAGAGATCTTCTGAACGAGCTGTGCGCCCTCAACGGCGTGTCCGGAGACGAGGGGGCCGTGCGGGACTTCATCCGCGCCCAGGCCGAGCCCTACGCCGACTCCATCCGCACCGATGCCCTGGGCAACCTCATTGTCTTTAAAAAGGGCAAAAAGTCCACGGGCAACCGCCTGCTTTTGGCCGCCCATATGGACGAGGTGGGCCTCATTATTACCCGGGCTACCGAGGATGGCTTTTTGAAGTTTGACTTCGTGGGCGGCGTGGACCGCCGGGTGGCTCTGGGCAAGCCGGTAGTGCTGGGTCCCAAGAAAATTCCCGGCGTCATCGGCATGAAGGCCATCCACATGCTCTCCCGGGAGGACATGAAGAAGGTGCCCAAGACCGAGGCTTTGTATATCGATATCGGTGCCTCCAGCCGGGAGGAGGCCGAGGAGATGGCGGAGCCCGGTGCCTACGGCTCCTTCGTCTGTGAAGGAGAACCCCTTGGCAGCGATTTCTTCAAGGCCAAGGCCATTGACGACCGGGTTGGCTGCGCCGTGATGCTGAAACTCCTTCAGGAGGAGCTGCCCCTGGACGTGACCTTCGCCTTCACCGCCCAAGAGGAGGTGGGCACCCGTGGTGCCTTCGCCGCCGCCTTTTCTGTAACCCCGGAGGTGGCTTTGGTCCTGGAGACCACCACCGCCGCTGATAGCCCCGCCGTGGAGGAGCACCGGAAGGTGTGCGCTCCGGGTAAGGGACCGGTGATCTCCTACATGGATGGAGGCACCATCTACGACCGGGGACTCTTTGAGGATCTGCGCCGCCTGGCGGAGGACAACGGCATCCCCTGGCAGACCAAGGAGTACCTGGCCGGAGGCAACGACGCCCGCACCATCCAGCGTACCAAGGCCGGCGTGCGGGTGGCGGCTGTGTCTGCCGCCGTTCGCTACCTCCACGCCCCGGCCAGCGTGGGCAGTTTTGCCGACTTTGAAAATATGCTGAAGCTGACCCGGCTGTTTCTGGCCGATCAGGCCACGAAATAGGAGGTTTTCTGCATGGAACTGTTTGAATATATCCAGACCCTCAACGCCGCCCACGGCCCATCCGGGGACGAGGGGGAGGTGCGGGAGACTATCACCCGTCTGGCCGCCCCTTACGCCGACGAGGTGACCACCGACACCCTGGGCAACCTCATCGTCCAAAAGAAGGGCTCCGGCCCCCGAGTGATGCTGTGCGCCCACATGGACTCCATCGGCTTTATCGTCACCCACATCGAGAAGGAGGGCTTCCTCCGTCTGGGCCGGGTGGGCGGCATCGCCGCCAGCGAGGCTCTGTACACCCCGGTACGCTTTAAAAACGGGGTGCGGGGTGTATTTGCCAAGGAGGAGAAGGCGGAGCTCAAGGGACTCAAGCTGGACTCCTGTTATGTGGACATCGGTGCGGCCGATCAGGAGGCCGCCAAGAAGCTGGTTCAGGTAGGGGATACAGCGGTATACGACACGCCTGCCATTCGCAATGGGGATAAAGTAATTTCCCCTTACCTCGACAACCGCATTGCCTGCGCTGTCCTCCTGGACGTGCTGGCCCGGTTGGAGGACTGCCCCAACGACCTGTACTTGGTCTTCTCCGTTCAGGAGGAGGTGGGCCTGCGGGGAGCCAAGACGGCGGCCTGGGCCATCGACCCGGACTACGCCCTGGCGGTGGACGTCACCGACGTGGACGACACCCCCGGCAGCGAGCGCTGCGGCACCGTCCAGCTGGGCAAGGGTGCGGCCATCAAGGTGATGGATTCCTCCGTCATCTGTCACCCCGCTGTGATCTCCGCTCTGGAGGAGGCTGCCAAGACCGCAAACATTCCCGTCCAGAAGGACATTATGCGGGCCGGGGGCACCGATGCGGGCGCCATCCACACCACCCGCCTGGGCGTGCTCACCGGAGGGGTGAGCATCCCCTGCCGATACATCCACACCCCCGTGGAGATGGCCGACTTAAACGACGCCAAACACTGCGCCGACCTGCTGCTGGCCTTTGTGTGCCGGAAGCTGGAACCGATCAAATAAAGAAAGAATAAGGACTGAGAAGGAAAATGGCTTTACACATTAGCAAGCAAGTGCGTCAGCTGGGCGAGCAGGCCCAGGCCGAGCTGCGGGAGCAGTTTGCCCGCATTGACGCCATCGCCCAAGAGAACACCCAGCGGGTGCTGGAGGCGTTCCAGGACCACCGGGTGGCCGATGCCTACTTTGCCGGAACCACCGGCTACGGCTACGACGACCTGGGCCGGGACAAGCTGGACGAGATCTATGCCCAGATTTTCGGCACCGAGGCCGCTCTGGTGCGCATCCAGTTTGTCAACGGCACCCACGCTATCGCCAGCGCCTTGTACGGCTGCCTGAAGGCGGGGGATGTGCTGGTGTCCGCTGTGGGCGCGCCCTACGATACCATGCTCGGGGTCATCGGAGTGGTGGACAAGGGCCACGGCTCTCTGAAAGACTACGGCGTCGAGTATCGGCAAGTAGAACTGCTTGACAACAAACCTGACCTGGAGGGCATGGCCAAAGCGGCCGCCGACCCCCGGGTCAAGGCGGTACTGATCCAGCGCTCCAAGGGCTACGCCACTCGTGCTTCTCTGTCGGTAGCGGAGATCGGGGAGATGTGTAAGGTCATCAAGGCCGCCAACCCCAACGCCGCCATCCTGGTGGACAACTGCTACGGCGAGTTTGTGGAGACCCTGGAGCCCACCCATGTAGGGGCCGACCTGGTAGTAGGCTCCCTCATTAAGAATCCCGGCGGCGGCCTAGCCCCCACCGGCGGCTATATCGCCGGGCGCAAGGACCTGGTGGAGGGGGCAGCTATGCGCCTCACCGTGCCCGGCATCGGTGCTGAGTGCGGCTCCACCCTGGGCAACAACCGGCTGCTGTACCAGGGCCTGTTCCTGGCCCCCCACACGGTGGCCCAGGCGGTGAAGACCGCCGTGTTCGCCGCCCGGGTGATGGAGCTGCTGGGCTATGAGACCGAGCCCCACTCCAGCCAAGTGCGCCACGACATCATTCAGATGATTCACATGCGGGAGCCGGAGGCCCTGAAGAAGTTCTGCAAGGGCATCCAGTTCGGTGCCCCGGTGGACTCCTACGTCACCCCTGAGCCCTGGGACATGCCGGGCTACGACTGCCCCGTCATCATGGCGGCGGGCGCTTTCATTCAGGGCGCGTCCATCGAGCTGTCCGCTGATGCCCCCATGCGGGAGCCCTACACCGTCTATCTCCAGGGCGGCCTGACCTTTGAGTCCGGCCGGCTGGGCGTGCTGCTGGCGGTGGAGGAGCTGCTGGGCGAACACGAATAAGCCAAGCTTCCCGGCGCATACCCTGCCCTGAGGGGGGTGTTGGGATGCGCCGGGAAATTCGCCGCTGTATGGTGCGCTACCGTTTGCGGCATAATAGACGACAAGGAAAACAGCTTGCCCCCTGGATGATTACCTTGGGAGTCGCCGCGGTTGTGGTATTGGTATGTACCGCCGTCCTGGAGGCCCGTCTGCGCCCCATGGTGGTACTGGCCGCCCAGGCTCAGGCCCAGAATGCCATCACCGCCGTGGCCGAGGAGACGGTGGTGGAGGACCTGGCCCAGCGCGGGGTGAGCTATGATGACTTTGTCACCATCCAGCGGGACAGCAGCGGCGCCATCACCGCCCTGACCACCGACATGGCTGCCCTGAATCTCCTGCGGGCTCAGCTGGTGGCCGATGTGCTGGAGGCCCTGGAGGGGGTAGACGTGTCCCAGATCCAGGTGCCTCTGGGCAGTCTGGTGGATCTGGATATTCTTTGGGGCTTAGGCCCCACCTTAAAGGTCCACGCCATGACGGTGGGCACGGTGGACGGGGAGTTTTTCAGTGAGTTCACCTCCGCCGGGGTTAACCAGACCCTCCACCGCATCTGCCTGAAGCTGACCGTACCTCTGACCCTGATGCTGCCCGGCGGGGCGGTGGAGACGGTGAGCAAGACCGAGCTGTGCGTGGCCGAGACGGTGATTGTGGGCCAGGTGCCCCAGACCTATCTGGATGCCGGGCAATGAAGAAAGGGAGGAACCCATGTCAGACGCACAAGAGATCCTGGAACTGCGCCGTGAGCTGAACCAGGCCAACTACGAATACTACGTCAAGGACGACCCCACCATATCCGACTACGACTACGACCATAAGCTGCGCCGTCTGGAGGAGCTGGAGGAGGCTCACCCCGAGCTCATCACTCCCGACTCGCCCACCCAGCGAGTGGGTGGCAAGGCCCTGGAGTCCTTCACCCAGGTCACCCACCGGGTGCCTCTGGAGTCCCTTCAGGACGTGTTCGACTTTGACGAGCTGCGCGCCTTTGACCAGCGGGTACGTGGGGTGGAGCCCAAGGTAAGCTACTCTGTGGAGCCCAAGGTGGACGGCCTGTCCGTGGCTCTGGAGTACCAGGACGGCCAGTTTGTCCGGGGAGCCACCCGGGGCGACGGCCTGGTGGGCGAGGACGTGACAGAGAATTTAAAGACTGTAAAGTCTATCCCCTTGTCTATCCATGATGTACCTGGGACTCTCATTGTCCGGGGCGAGGTCTATATGCCCAAGAAGGTGTTCCACGCCCTCAACGAGGAACGGGAGAAGCGGGGAGAAGCCCTGTTTGCCAACCCCCGCAACGCCGCCGCAGGTTCCCTGCGGCAGCTGGACCCGAAAATTGCCGCCCAGCGTCGGCTGGACATTGCGGTGTTCAACATCCAGTGGGCGGAAAATGAGGACTTCCACAGCCACACCCAGGGCATCAACTACCTGGCGGACAAGGGCTTTAAGGTGATTCCCCATGTCATCTGCTCCTCCATTGAGGAGGCGGTGGCCCAGGTCCAGGCCATCGGAGAGGGCCGGGAGAACTACCCCTTCGACATCGACGGGGCGGTCATTAAGGTGGACGATCTGGCCCAGCGCCAGACGCTGGGCTCCACGGCCAAATTCCCCCGGTGGGCCGCCGCCTATAAATATCCCCCGGAAGTAAAGCCTTCCCGCCTTACAGACATTGTCATTCAAGTGGGACGTACTGGGGTACTCACTCCCAAGGCGGTGCTGGAGCCGGTGCGTCTGGCAGGCACCACGGTGACCAATGCCACCCTCCACAACCAGGATTTTATCACGGAAAAGGACATCCGCATCGGCGACACGGTGCTGGTTCGCAAGGCGGGGGAGATCATCCCCGAGGTGCTGTCCGTGGTGATGGAAAAGCGGCCCGATGACGCCGTGCCCTACCGCTTCCCAGAGGTGTGCCCCGAGTGCGGCGCGCCGGTGGCGCGGGACGAAGACGGCGCCCACATCCGCTGTACCGGAGCCGAGTGCCCCGCCCAGCTGCTGCGCAACCTGGCCCACTTTGCCAGCCGGGACGCCATGGACATTGAGGGTCTTGGCATCGCGGTGGTAGAGAACCTGGTAAAGGCGGGGCTGGTCAAGACCCCCGGCGACCTGTATTTCCTCCGCGAGGAGGACGTGGCCGAGCTGGAGCGCATGGGCAAGAAGTCGGCCCAGAACCTGCTCTCCGCCATTGAGAAGTCAAAGAGCCAGGACCTGTCCCGACTGCTCTTTGCCTTCGGCATCCGCCAGGTGGGGCAGAAGGCGGGCAAGATCCTGGCCCAGCGCTTCGGCTCCCTGGACAACCTCCAGGCGGCCACGGTGGAGGAGCTGACCCAGGTGGACGACATCGGCGCCATCACCGCCCAGAGCATTGTGGACTGGTTTGCCAGCCCCCAGAGCCAGCACCTCATCGCCCGCCTCAAGGAGGCCGGAGTGAACATGCAGGCCGAGCAGAAGGGGGAGGACCAGCGCTTTGCGGGAAAAACCTTCGTGCTCACCGGCACGCTGGACCGCTTTACCCGTGCCGAGGCCACCAAGATGATCGAGGACCGGGGCGGCAAGGCCGCGGGTTCCGTATCGAAAAAGACCACCTATGTGGTGGCGGGGGAGGCCGCCGGGTCCAAGCTGCGCAAGGCCCAGGAGCTTGGCGTGCCCGTTCTGACTCAGGAGGAATTTCTGGTCCTGATGGAGTGACCTTGTTTCTCCTGGTAACATGTGCTATACTGAACCATATAAAAAATAGGAAGAAGGGGCTGCCATGGGGGCAAAAAAAGGTTACTTTTTTATTGTAGTCACCATCATCATGTTCACCTCCTATGAGGTGGTACTGAAATTTATCTCTGGGCAGCTCAACTCTATGCAGCTGACTCTGTGCCGGTTTTCGGTGGGTTTCCTCATTCTGCTGCCCCTGGCCCTTCACACCCTGAAAAAGAGGGGAGAGCGGCTGGATGGCAAGAGTGTGGCCTACTTCGCCCTGCTGGGTCTCCTGGGCATCGCCCTGAGTATGCCCATCCTCCACGTGTCGGTGAACTACGCCGGCTCGTCGGTGGCGGCGGTGCTCTTTAGCTGCAACCCGGTATTTGTCACCTTTTTGGCCTTCTTTTTGCTGAAAGAGCCCATTTTACCCCGGCATATTGCTGCTCTGGTGCTGGAGGTGGCGGGCACCATCGCCATTATCAATCCCTTCCAGACCTCGGTGAATCTGCTGGGGACAGGGCTGGCTCTGCTGTCCACCATTCTGTTCTCCTTCTACGGAGTCATGGGCAAGCGCAAGTGCGCCCAGTACGGCGGGGCAGTAGTCACCTGCTTCAGCTTCTTCTTTGGCAGCCTGATTTTGCTGGTGTTCATTCTCCTGTCCCACATTCCCGCCCTGGCTCAGATGCTCACCGGGGCTGGGCTCAGCGAGTTTGCCAACATCCCTATCTTCGCGGGGTACACCCTGCAAAACCTGCCCTACGTGCTGTTTGTGTCGGTCGGTGTGGCGGGCATCGGCTTTTGCTGCTATTTCCTTGCCATGGAGTACCAGCCCGCCAGCGTGGTCTCCCTGGTCTATTTCTTCAAGCCGGCTCTGGCGCCGGTGCTGGCCTGGATGGTTCACGGCGAGATCATCGCCCCCAACATGCTGCTGGGCATCGTGCTCATCGTGGCCGGTTCTCTGTGTGCCATCATCCCGGGTATTCTGGAAGCAAAGCGAGTTTCTTTGCATAAGTAAGATATTCTACATATGAGTGAGGGGAAACATCATGTCCGTATCCAAAGTTTATTTTACTGATTTTCATACTGAGGCCTTCGGCGACGGCCTGCCCACCAAGCTGAAAAAGCTGATCAAGCGGGCCGGCATTGCCGACCTGGACCTGGAGGGTAAGTTTGTCGCCATCAAGATGCACTTCGGCGAGCTGGGCAACATCAGCTATCTGCGTCCCAACTACGCCCGTGCGGTGGTGGACGTGGTAAAGGAGCTGGGCGGCAAGCCCTTCCTCACCGACTGTAACACCATGTATCCCGGCAGCCGGAAGAACGCCCTGGAGCACCTGGAGTGCGCCTGGCAGAACGGCTTTACGCCCCTGACTGTGGGCTGTCCCATCCTCATCGGTGACGGTCTGAAAGGCACCGACGATGTGGAGGTGCCCGTGGTGGGCGGCGAGTACGTGGAGAAGGCCAAGATCGGCCGGGCTGTGATGGACGCCGATGTGTTTATCTCCCTGACCCACTTCAAGGGCCACGAGATGACCGGCTTTGGCGGCACCATCAAGAACATCGGCATGGGCTGCGGCTCCTGGGCCGGCAAGACCGAGCAGCACGCCAGCGGCAAGCCCCAGATCGACCCCAAGCTGTGCCGGGGCTGCACCCGCTGCCAGAAGGAGTGCGCCAACGGCGGCCTGGTCTTTGACAAGGAAGCCCGGAAGATGACCGTGGATCAGAACAACTGCGTAGGCTGCGGCCGGTGCCTTGGCGCCTGCAACTTTGACGCCATCTACTTTGTCAACGACAACGCCAACTCCACTTTGAACTGCCGCATGGCTGAGTATACCAAGGCGGTGCTGGATGGCCGTCCCAACTTCCATATTTCTCTGGTGGTGGATGTGTCTCCCAACTGTGACTGCCACGGGGAGAACGACATCCCCATCCTGCCCAACATCGGCATGTTTGCCTCCTTTGACCCCCTGGCCCTGGATCAGGCCTGCGTGGACGCCTGCCTGGCCGCTCAGCCCATGCCGGGCAGCCAGCTGGCCAAGCATCTGGCCGACCCCAACTTCCACGACCACCACGACCACTTCACCAACTCCACCCCCGAGTCGGAGTGGAAGAGCTGCCTGGAGCACGCAGCCAAGATTGGACTGGGCTCCCGGGAGTATGAACTGATTGAGATGTAAAGGATAGAAACTTGCCCCGCCTGGAGAGCCAGGCGGGGCGTTTTCTGTTTACTTTGCCCCGAAAGTCTGGTACAATCAGAGGGCAAAGGGAGGCTGTCATGAAAGAGAAGATCCTGTACTACTGTACCGAATGTGGAAATGAGACCCCCAAGTGGCAGGGCAAGTGCCCGGCCTGCGGGGCATGGAATACGATTGTGGAGCGCCCGGCGGAGAAGGCCTCCAAAAAGGGACCGGTGCGCTCGGTGGGCAGCGGCCTGGGGGTGGCGGTGAACCGTCCCAAGCCCATCGCCCAGGTGGAGACCACCGACGAGCTGCGCTTTCCCACCGGAATGGGCGAGTTGGACCGGGTGCTGGGCGGAGGAGCCGTGAAGGGCTCTCTGGTGCTGGTGGGCGGCGCGCCGGGCATCGGCAAGTCCACCCTGATGCTCCAGATCTGCGGCTCTCTGTGCCGGTTTGCCAACGTGCTGTACGTCTCCGGCGAGGAATCCGAGCGGCAGATCAAGCTGCGGGCCGAACGGCTCAAAGTAGGCGGGGAGGGGCTGTACCTCCTGTCGGAAACCAGCCTGGACAACCTGGTGGACGCCGTCCACGAGTTAAAGCCCGATATCCTGATTGTTGACTCCATCCAGACCCTCTACCACGGGGACCTGTCCGCTTCGCCGGGCAGCGTGAGCCAGGTGAAGGAGTGCACCATGGCCCTGATGCAGCTGGCAAAAGGGGAGGGGCTCACCATTTTTGTCATTGGCCACGTCAATAAGGAGGGCTCCATCGCCGGACCCAAGGTGCTGGAGCACATGGTGGACTGTGTCCTGTACTTTGAGGGCGAACGGCATATGTCCTATCGCATCCTCCGGGCGGCCAAAAACCGTTTCGGTGCCACCAATGAAATTGGCGTGTTTGAGATGGAGGACGGCGGGCTCAGCGAGGTGCCCAACCCCTCGGAGACCCTGCTGGCCGGCCGGCCGGAGGGCGTGCCCGGCTCC
>OHAD01000686.1_pt1 | contig 37750 bp, 35 predicted proteins | sample 1577011 | NCBI WGS metagenome assembly OHAD01 (sample SAMEA3541510, study PRJEB24748) | human gut metagenome | biome: human gut; feature: human-associated habitat; material: faeces | place: China | collected 2012 | reverse complement strand
AGCCTTCCTGCAAATACCAGTTTACTCGCCCTAAAATACTAGTCAAGACTAAAATGAATAGGCTAAGCCTAGTCTTGACATATATTTCAGGTCAAGTTCTGATATTTTGGCAGGAAGGACAAAAAAGTGTACAAATTGATATTGCAATTTTGGGAAAAATTAGGAGGAAGAGTAGATGATTATAAATAAATTTATTATACACGTTTTGGACAAAAATGCAGATTTTCCAGTCTTAAATGATGTGGAGAACTCTATATCGCCAGAGACGGATGCCTTTTATCAGAAGGTCATTAGACGTATACTTAGGGATGAGGACCTTAGAAAGGCAAAGTTTAAGGACTACGGTGAAAATGAAATCAGGGTATGCGCAGATCATATCCTATATGATGAGGCATCTTTTGTAGTCAGCTCTCAGGGAATAGCTAGGTTTATGTTTGATGCCATGAAGATTAATGCAGAGTTGGACTCCTGTGACCTAGCTCTTGTCCTATATACCCACAAGGACCAAAAGGGAGTGGCTATCATAAAATTAGACTACAAGAAGCTATACACTCACGAAATAGTCTACGATGAGAACGAGAGCCTAGTGGCCATCAAGATGGTAACTAATGAAATAGGTATCCAGGATTCACAGAAGATTATCCATGCGGCCTTGATAGGACCAAGTGGTCTGAATGATGAGTGGCAGCTTCAAGTCTTGGACAAATTAGCAGAAAAGCAAGAAACTGACTCCAGTTTTGTGACAGAATTTTTGAAGGCTGAAAAGGTCAGGGATGAGAAGTACCTGACTAAGGTCTTTAAGAATACTACGGAAAATTGGATTACAAATGCCTATGCCAATGATGTCAAAGAAGCAGAGAGTGTAAGAAGTATTCTGAACTATAACCTAAAAGAGGCCAATGACGTTGATCTAGATAAATTTATAGAGGAGTCTATTAGGGATGATGACAGGAAGGAATCCTACAAGGAATTGATGGTTGAAAAGGGGATTGTAGAGGGCTTCAATATAGACAAGACTTGGGTAGAAAAGAAGTTGAAGAGAAGGAGCATCAAGACTAATACAGGTTTTGATATAAAGGGCCTACTGGACGACTTTGAAGACCCTATGAAGTACTCATTTAAGCAGAATGAGGACGGTAGCTTTGACATCACCATCAAAAATATTGACTTTTACGAGGAAAAATAGTCCTGTATATCAGGCATAAGTAAAAATAGTTTGGTTAGGCTAGAATAGAAGAGCGTAAGTAAAAATAGTCTAGCGTAAGTGAAATTGTCTAGCATAAGTAGAATAGTCTGGCAGTAAAATAGCCTGACATGAGAAATACATAAAAGTTATAAAAAGAGACCTCATATTTATACCCTGGACTTGGTATTTGAGGTCTCATTATTTATGGCAAAATATATGCTCCTTGTGGTAGCCTGCGCTTTATTTAAAAGGTAGCCTACTTGTTGTTTTCAATATACTTGACTATGTCTCCAACAGTCTTTATGTTTTCTAACTCATCGTCATCAACCTTAATATCAAATTCTTCTTCGATGTTCATTATAATTTCTACAGCATCTAGAGAGTCTGCGTCTAGGTCTTCTTGAAGATTAGTATCCATACTTATGAAATCACTATCATCGATATTTAGCTGTTCAACTATAATTTCTTTAATTTTATCAAACATGATTGTCCTCCTAAAAAATTATATGGGTAAGTATTGACCCTATATTCTGGCTACGACCTTTATCGTATATAGAGTATATTAATATATTATTTGGAAAAATTCAACAAAATACCATAAATTATACAAAAAAACTATATTTATTTTGGGGTTTGTTATATAATATTTAGATAGAGAATTGAATTTTATAGACTTATGTCTTATTTTTAAAAACCTGCGTAAAATTATTTGAGTCCTGGGAAAAGGTTATACCTATAGGCCTTTTCTAGGGTGACTTCTTAATTTTCGAGGAAGGAGAATGAAAAATGGTAGTAAAAAGACCGACTACAATAAAAGATGTGGCAAAGAAGGCTGGTGTATCAATATCTACTGTATCTAGAGTAATTAATGATTCCAAACCAGTCACAAATGAGGTAAAGCAGAGAGTTCTAGACGTGATAAAGGAGACAGGTTATGTACCGAATCCTTTGGCTAGAAGCTTGGTAACAAAAAGGAGCCAGTTGATAGGTGTAATAGTACCTGAGGTTACGGATACTTTTTCAGCAGAGGTACTCAATGGTATTGAAGAAATATCAAAAATGTATGACTATGATATACTATTGGCAAACACTTATTCTGAAAAGGATATAGAAATTAAAAATATAAACATTCTTAGGGCCAAGCAAGTTGAAGGTATAGTTATGATAAGTTGGGACATTGACAAGGATGTAGTTGATATGTTGGAGGATTCAGGCATACCGGCGGTATATATCAGCAAGACTACTAGGGACTATGATATATATAATGTATCTATAAACAACAAGTCAGCAGTCAAGGATATGACTAACTTCTTGTTGGATAGGGGGCATAAAAATATAGCTCTTTTAAATACAACATATCAGATATCAAACTTGGCAGATGAGAGGTTGACTGGTTACAAGGAAGCAATAGTAGAAAAGGGGCTTGAAATCAATGTTGATATAATAAAGTCATGTGGACCATCATTTGACGATGGCTATATGACTGTCAAGGATATGCTAGAATCAAAGGTAGATGTTGATGCTATATTTGCGACAAGTGACGAAGCTGCAATAGGAGCTATGAACGCCTGTTTTGATTTGGGTTATAAGATACCGGAGGATATTTCAGTAGTAGGTTTTTATGACACCAAATTTTCAAAGATGTGCAGGCCTAAGCTGACTACTGTCAAGCAACCACTATATGATATGGGTGCAGTGGCTATAAGGATGATAATAAAGATGATTAAGGGTATAGAAATTGACGAGAAAAAAGTTGAACTACCTTATACAATATCAGATAGGGATAGCGTTGCTAGGATGTAGCTACTAGTTGTAAATGAGCTTTAAATATATAATGATTGCTAGGTTTGAAGTTAGATACTTTGGAATAATGATCTATTAAATCTTGCTAGCTACTATTTAAAGTGGTATAATATATTTAAATCTAGAACATGCGACAAGGCTATATGTAAGTTCAACCTACATATATTATACGGGAGACTGTGTTCATATACTAGTATGATATGCTTGGATTTATCTAGGATTTCAGAAAGTATGAGACTGGTCACCCACCTGGGTGATTCTCGGGTGTGAATTTAATTGGTCTACGGTGTTTTGGGAGATAAAAGTGTTGCTTTGGCAGCACTTTTATTTTATATATAATTATTTTAATTTGGGGGTATACTATGACTCTGGACATGTATAAATTTGAATTTGATAAAAACGGTAAAAAGTATATACAAGTTTATAATGTAATAAAGAATCTTATCTTGGAAGGAAGCCTGGTCAGAGATGAAAAGCTGCCTCCAATAAGAAAGTTGGCAGACCTACTAGGTATAAATAGTGTTACGGTTGTAAAGGCATATGAACTCTTAGAAAATGAGGGTTATTTGATCAAGAGGCCTGGTAGTGGATGTTATGTTTCTAAGATGAAAAGTACTGGGTCTGTACCTGAAAAGAATGGACTATATAGGTTAGATACAGGCAATCCATCTGCTGATATATTTCCGATTGATGATTTTAAGAAGGCTGTTAATATGGCCTTGGATGATGATTTGGCTAGTTTGTTTAACTACGATGATGGGAATGGCATATATGAGTTAAAACAAGTTATGGTATACTATTTAGCTAAACACAGGATTGAGACTAGTATTGATAACATAATAATCACATCTGGCGGTCAGCAGGGTATAGATATTATATCAAAGAGTTTACTTAGCTATTCAGACCTGGTATTCATTGAAGAGCCGACATATTCAGGTGCTATAGAGGTTCTCAAGATGAGGAATACAAAGCTAGTATCTATTCCTATTTTAGAAGATGGTATAGATATAGGTCTTTTAAAAATGAAATTAGAAAAGATAAGACCAAAACTCTTGTATGTTATGCCAAATTTTCACAATCCAACAGGTATATCATATTCAGAATATAAGAAGAAAAAGTTAATAGAGTTGGCGGAAGAATATAATTTTTACATATTAGAGGACGATTTTATAAGTGATTTTAAGTTCATGTCTGAAAATAACAGGACTTTGAAGTCCTATGATAGTCACAATAGGGTTATATATATAAAAAGTTTTTCCAAGATTTTGATGCCGGGCCTGAGGATGGGAATTATGGTGGTGCCTACTGAACTAGTGGAGAGGACTATTTTATCAAAACATAGTTCGGATATATCTACATCACCATTGATTCAAAAATCTCTATACTATTATATGTCCAAGTTTGATTGGGATAAACATACCTTGGATATGGAAAAAATATATACAGATAAATTTTTGGAAACCTATAAGTATATTAATAAAAAATTAGGTGGTCGTCTTACAATTATTAAGAATAAGGGTGGAATAAATTTCTTTCTTGGCTTAAATAGGGGTTTTTCATCTAGAAATTTTGTGAATTTCATGTATAATAAAAAGGTAGCCCTCCAACCAGGTTATATTTATTATGACCTGGATATTGAGGATAGGTTTTTTAGGATAAATATATCCAGAGAGAGCGTGGATAGAATAAAAGAAGCTGTGGATATTATCAGTGATAGTCTGGACGAGTTCTACGCATTGAATCGTATTGAGGGTAAAAGTTTATAGTAGTTTAAATAATTGGTAAGTATGATATGTTTAGGAAAAATATAATTTTGGAAAGGAGTTGTTGATATGGATTTAATCAATGAATTTGACAAAGATAAGTTGGCGAGGATTAATGAACTTGCTAGAATAGCTAAGACTAGAGAGTTAACTGATGTTGAGTTAAAAGAGAGGGATATCCTGAGAAAGGAATTCTTGGCAAACTTCAGGGCAGGTTTTAGCCAGCAGTTGAGTGGTATTAAGGTAGTTAGACCTGAGGACCAAAATTAAGAAAAATTTAATTAGATGGGATAATATTTGAAAAATAATACCGACCTGACAAGTTCCAGTGAAAACTAGCTGGCTTGCTGGGTCGGTATTTTATTAGCTTAAAAGGGCTTGTCTAGGTTGTATAGCTCAAATACGTAGTTTAAGAAGGCCTTTTCGGTAGGAGACAGGAATTTTTTGTCTGAATATACCAAATAATGGTCTGAAATCATACTTAGGTTTTCGATACGGTATATATTAAAGTTATTGTATCTTTTTCCGTATTGAGCCAGTGCATTAGTGACTAGGGTGGAACCTATACCAGCGCTGACCATAGACATGACAAGGTTGTCGGAATCTATATAGGCCCTTATATGGAGGTCCTTGGGGTTGATTCCTACTGAACTAAGTTTTCTAGACAAGTAATCGCCATCTAAACTTTCGTCACTCTTCAATATAAGAGGTAATTTTTTAAAACTTTCTAGGCTGACGTAGCCATCTTTATTCTTAATGTCCAAGTCTGGTGGACACAAAAGAACTAGATCATTTTTTGAAAATAGGGTATATACTAGCTTGTCTGATTCAGTAATTGTAGATGTAAGACAGAGACTAGCGTTGTCATTTACCAGTTCGGAAATGGCCTGGTCATGGGTCATATTTTTAAGGGTAAAGCTGGCATCGGGGTACTTGCTTGAGAATTTTTTTACCATAGGTGGAAGGATGGCTTCACCAGGTACACAGGTATAGATTAGGTCTACATTTCCTTCTATCTTTCCTTGGTAGTCCTTGATGTCATTAACCGCCCTCTTGCAGTCGTTAAGAATGGTTAGGGCATGGTTAAAAAGAATGTAGCCGGAATCTGTAAGGGTGATAGACTTGTTATTTCTATTGAATAGAGACGTCTGCATTTCATTTTCTAGGTTTTGTATATGGGAGCTTATTGTTGGCTGAGTCAAAAAAAGTTCCTTGGCAGCCTTAGAGAAGCTCTGGTTTTTTGCTACGGCGACAAAGGCCTCTAGTTGTTTTATATCCATTGCTTGATTACCTTTCTGTAAAAGTTTATTATGCTCAAACCACGACTATAGATTCGAATTGGAATTGTTTTATAAAAATAGTATACTACAGCTCTATGCTTATTTCAATAATGCATAGATGAAATACATTTGATATATATAAAAAAACTATGATATATCATACAAAATTCAAATTAAATATATTTTTAATTCATATTTACTTGATATCATAAAGATGTAGAAATGACAAGGTCATTTTTATAAAATATAATTACCCTATAACTGGTGACGAAACTCCCTCACATCCTCGATATTCGTCATCAGGGCTATTTTTTTCCTATGGATGAGATCTTGTATCTCATCTATAGGTTTTTTGCTTTTTGGGGGTCTTTTTTTGTATTTAAACAGAAAAAAAGACACAAAACATTGTCTTGTGTCTTTTAGTGCCGCTGGCCGGGGTCGAACCGGCACGATATTGCTACCGCAGGATTTTGAGTCCTGTGCGTCTGCCAATTCCGCCACAGCGGCTTACCGTGTCAAGCAGTATCGACTTGAGTACATAAAGTATTTTACCATAGGATAGAAATAAAAACAAGAATAAAAAAGAAAATTATAAAAAAATATATAAGGCATTTGTGGTATAATCTAATTTAGTTGTTTAATGCGCAAGGAGAGGAGCGATTAATATTATGGAAAAGAATAGATTACTTTTGATTGATGGTAATTCAATAATAAATAGGGCGTTTTTTGCCCTACCGCCGATGGACAACGGTCAAGGCCTACAGACAAATGCTATATACGGATTTTTGACAATGTTGTTCAAAATGATAAAAAGCTATGAGCCTAGTCATATATCTGTGGCCTTTGATATGAAGGCACCTACATTTAGGCACAAGTCATATACAGAATACAAGGCAGGTAGAAAGAAGATGCCAAATGAGTTGGCTATGCAGCTACAACCATTAAAAGATATCCTAGACAAGATGAATATAGATAGGCAGGAAATAGAGGGCTATGAGGCGGATGATATACTTGGAACCCTATCACTGGATGCCGAAAAAAAGGGTTATGAGGTATATATTGTTACTGGAGACAAGGATGCCATTCAGTTGGCTTCAGACACTACAAGGGTATTGATTACCAAAAAGGGTGTTGGAGAGGTCGAAGAGTATGATACGCAGGCTGTATTGGACAGGTATTCATTGACACCAGACCAGTTTATAGACCTTAAGGGCTTAATGGGCGATAAGTCCGACAATATACCAGGTATACCAGGAATAGGGGAAAAGACAGGCATCAAGTTGCTCCTAGAGTACGGAAGTGTCCAGGGTGTTTTGGATAATGTCGACAAGCTAAAAGGAGCCCAAAAGAAGAAGGTAGAAGAAAATATGGAATCAGCCCTAATGAGTAAGGAGCTTGCAACGATATTTAGGGAAGTTCCAATTGAATATTCCTTAGACCAAATGGTTTTTGGAGATTTTTCTCTTGAAGAGCTAATAAAGGCATTTCAAGAGCTCAAGTTTACGAGTCTAATCGCCAGACTAAATGATATAGTTGAGCTTGACATGGATGAAGATGCAGTTGATGTAGATATTTGTCAACTATCAGACTATGAAGACCTTATAAATAAGGCAAAAGATAAGGGTCAAGTCTTTATAAAGGTGCTTAGACGTCAAGCAAATATACTTGACCAGGCTATATACATGACGTATTTGAGTATGGGAGATGGCAAAGTATATAGGGTTGAAGGAGATAAAATCTCAGATATAAGGGCTTTACTGGAGGATGAGGATATAGAAAAAATAGGTTATGAAATGAAATCTGATTATATAGCTCTCAAGCCATACGGAATTGACCTTAAAAACATGGCCTTCGATATAGCTATAGCTGAATATATGATAGATTCTAAGACATCTACATCATATGAGATAGATAGCCTATCTAGTAAGTATATTTACAAGACTATAATGTCTAAAGAAGACCTTTTAGGCAAGGGGGCCAAGGCCTTGACTTACGAAGAGGTGGACCTAGACAAGCTAGACAGGTATGTAACTGGCCTAGTGTCGACTATCGAAGGAGTATATCCAAAGATGAAGAAAATCATAGATGAGGACGATATGACAATGCTATTCTATGATGTAGAGATGCCCCTAGTAGAGGTTCTAGCAGAAATGGAGTATGCTGGTATATGTGTCGATAGGGATATTCTATCCAGCTTGGCCGGAGAATTTAATAATATAATAGAAAAAACAGAAAAAAATATACATGAGCTTGCCGGTGAAAAATTTAATGTAAATTCACCAAAGCAGCTGGGAGTAATCCTGTTTGAAAAGTTGGCTCTACCTGTAATAAAAAAGACAAAGACAGGTTATTCTACAAATGCAGAGGTACTGGAAAAGCTAAAAGACAAGCATGAAATTATAGATCTAATCACAGAGTACAGGTCAGTTGTAAAGTTAAAGTCCACATATGTGGATGGAATAGAGTCCTTAGTCAATGAAAAGGACGGAAGGATACACTCCTCTTTTAACCAAACTATTACCACTACCGGTAGAATTTCATCGACTGATCCAAATATGCAAAATATACCTGTAAAGACGGATATGGGAAGGCAGATCAGGAAGGTATTTATAGCTGATGATTCAATGAGTCTTGTAGATGCCGACTATTCACAGGTAGAGCTAAGAGTCCTAGCCCACATGAGTCATGACTCACATATGATAGAGGCCTTTAACAGTGGTGAGGATATACATAGAAAGACTGCATCCCAGGTCTTTAATGTAGAATTAGAACAGGTAACACCCGAGCTTAGGAGTGCTGCTAAGGCTGTTAACTTTGGTATAATATATGGTAAGAGTGACTTTGGTTTGGCTCAAGACCTAGACATAAGTCAGAAAAAGGCCAAGGAATATATTCAAAGTTACTTCAACAAATATGAAACTATCAAAGCCTTTATGGACCATATAGTTGCAGATGCAGAAGACAAGGGATATTCTACCACTATGTTCAATAGGCGTAGGTATATACCTGAAATTAAGTCTAGCAACTTTATAGAAAAAAATAGGGGCAAGAGGGCAGCTATGAATGCCCCAATCCAGGGCAGTGCAGCCGATATTATCAAGATAGCCATGGTAAATGTCTACAATAGACTAAAGGAAAATGGTCTAAAATCTAGGCTGATTCTCCAAGTACACGATGAGTTGATAGTTGAGACTAGTGCTGATGAGTTGGCTGAAGTTGAAAAGCTCCTGAGAGAAGAAATGGAGAGCGCAGTAAATTTAAAAGTTGACTTAAAGGTAGACCTAAATACTGGCAAGTCATGGTACGAAACAAAGTAGGTGATAGTATGTTTACAATAGGATTGACTGGTAATATTAGCTGTGGAAAGAGCAGCATATCAAAGATACTTGCATCAAGAGGAGCTGTGATAATAGATGCAGACCTCCTATCCAGAGAAATATATGATTACGAGGATGTACTAGGTGAAATGAGGTCTAGCTTTCCGGAATCTATAATAGATGGCAAAATAGATAGAAAAATCTTGGGAAGTATAGTCTTCTCAGATAAGACTAGGTTGAGCGACCTCAACAGAATCTCCCACAAAAAGATACATGAACTGGTATGTCAAGCCTTGGAAAATAACAAAGACGAAGACTTGGTAGTCGTCGATGCGGCCCTTTTGCTAGAGGCAAAATTCGACTCCTTGGTTGATAAAGTGGTTCTTGTATATTGTGATGAAGAAAAACAAGTAGCACGCTTGATCAACAGAGATTCGATTTCTAGGGAGGATGCCCTAAAGAGAATAGAGAGCCAGATGAGCCAGGAAGAAAAGAAAAAAATGGCCGATTACCTAGTAGATAATTCTGGTGATATGGAATCTCTTGAATGTGAGGTTGAAAAATTAATTAAAAAAATTAGAAAGTGGATGTGTGAAGGTGAAGGTAAGGAAGTTAAAGGCTAGTAGGCTTATACTGGCCCTGATACTTGTATTTATAGCACTTTTTATGGCTTTAAATTACAAAAAGATAGGATATGCCCTGTATCCTACCAAATTTTCAGAGTATGTAGAAAAATATTCTTCAGAGTATGGTGTTGATAAATACCTAGTTTATAGTATAATAAAAACTGAGAGTAAGTTTCATACAAGAGCTATTTCCTCTAAAAAAGCCAAGGGTCTCATGCAGATTACAGATAAGACTGCTGCCTGGGGACGACAAGAGCTTGGTCTTGGGGATGCTGATATATATGACCCTGAGACAAATATAAGGATTGGAATTTGGTACTTGGGAAAATTGCAAAAAGAGTTTCGTGGTGAATACAAACTTGTCATAGCCGCCTATAACGGGGGTTCAGGTAATGTAAGAAAATGGTTGAGAACAAGAGATTACAGTAAAGATGGAAAAAACTTGGCCAAAATACCATTTAATGAAACTTCTAAGTATTCCCAGAAGGTACTAGACAATTACGAAAAATATAAGTGCTTGTATGAATAAACGCATATGATGATAGGAGGATAAGAATGAAAAAGAGATTGATGGTTGAAGGTATGCACTGTATGAATTGCGTTAAGGGTCTAAGAGACGTACTTACAGAAGATTTAGAAGGTGTAGATGTAGTAGAAATAAGTCTAGAAGGTAAGTATGCTGATGTAGACGTGGCAGACAGTGTAACTGATGACCAACTTAAATCTGCAGTTGAAGAACTGGGATTTGAGTTAAAGGAAATTAAATAAGTAAGTGTATATTCAGCGGCTGATCCTATAGGGTCAGTCCTTATTTGTGTGTAAGGAATTAAAAATTAAAGATTTTTTCTTTTCTCACCAAAAAAGAAACAAAAAAGTTACAAAAAATCTGATCTGAAGGTGCTGGCAAGGGGGTCAAAAGAAACAAAAAAGTTACAAAAAATCATAAAAATTGCAAAAAAGTCACCTTTTTTTTAAAAAATACTTTACAAGTCGTAACAAAATGTTGTATTATAGTCTTGTGCAAGAATTGAAAAACGAAATAAAACTTTAGAAAAATATAAAGTTAAAAAAATGTAACAATTAATTTCGGATGTAATTTCTTTAAAATCAGTTTAATTTATGATGTAAAATAGCTGGATTTTATAAAGATAAAAAATAATGAGAGGTGAGAATTTAGATGAAAAAAGCAATAACAGTGTTAGGGTTAGGTGCTGCAGCTGTTGCTATATCGGTTTCAAATGCTAGTGCTATGGAACAACAGAATACTAGTGCAGTGGAACAACAGGATGCTCAAACAACTACAGGAATTAACCTTAGAGAACAGCCAGGTGCAACTTCAAATAAGGTCTCAGAGCTTCAAGCGGGTTCAAAAATAACAGTTAAGGAAAGCAATAACGGTTGGGTCAACGTTCAGACTGATGATGGTAAGAGCGGATGGGTTAGTGGATACTATGTATCTGATAAAGAAGGTAACCCAATAGTATCTAACAATGCTGTGAACAATACAGATAGCACTCCTGCAAAAAAGGCAGGTAAGGAAGTTGTAAATAATAAAGATACTAAGATAATAGACTCAGCTGATTACAATCAGGGAAATAAAGCAAAGTCAACAACTAATATCAAGGAAAGTAGTTCTGATGTTGTTGTCAATTCAAATGCCAAGGTGTCATCTTCAGCCTATTTAAATATCAGGGTAGGCCCATCTGTATCAAATGGTATATCAGGAGTGGTATATAAGGGTGAAATTTTCAAGGTTGTTTCTAAGTCCTCTAATGGATGGTACAAGGTTGTATTAAAAGATGGTACAACTGGTTGGGCTAGTGGTAAGTATATTAGTTTGACAGCGGAACAGGACAAGACTAATATAACTGACTATACACAGAAAAATACAAAACAGAATGCAGGTTCAGCATCACAGGGTAGGGTAAACAGTTCTGTTGGCCTAAATATTAGGTCAGGAGCAGGTACTGGTAACTCTGTTATAGGTACTCTTGCAAATAATGCAACAGTCAATATAATTGGTGAAGAAAACGGATGGTATAAGATAAAGTTGGCTAATGGTAGAACAGGATATGTTGGTGCTAATTATATATCTAAGCTTTCAGGCGGTTCTAATATCGTTGACAATGCATCTAATAGTAATGTGAAGGGGACAACAAATCCTGAAACAGAGGCAGAAAATAATAAGACTAATACAGCCAAGCCTACTGTAACAGGTAACAAAGTCGTGGACTATGCTCAGAAATTACTTGGAACTAAGTATGTATGGGGTGGTACTAGTACTCAGGGATTTGACTGTTCAGGATTTACTCAGTACGTATATAAGAAGATGGGTATAAATATACCAAGAGTTTCTAGGGCGCAGGCAAGTGCAGGTAGTCCAGTATCTCTATCAAATATAAAGCCGGGAGACCTATTATACTTTGATACAAATGGTTCAGGAACTACTAGTCACGTTGGTATCTACATGGGTAATGGTAAGTTTATACATGCCAGTGGTACAGCTACTAACCCAGAACGTGTTAAGGTATCTAATATGTCAGAAGGTTGGGTTAAGTGTCTAGGTGCTAGAAGGTTCTAGTTTTTTATTGTAGAGCTTATAAATATGATATCTTAAAGACCATGAAGAAGGAAAATTTTCGTGGTCTTTTTTTAATTGAGAAATATAAGCGGTTGGATTAAATTGTATATATTTTATCAAACATTATGTCCTAAATAAAATTCCTAACTTGTAAAAACTTGATTTTTATTTTTTAAGGATCACTTTTTTGGCCTTTTCTGAAAAATAACTTGCATTTACTCGGTCTGCAAGGATATAAAATGCATGTAAAACAGTCATTATGCTTAAGAATAAATTAAGTTAATGATATATGGTTGCATAAAATAAACTTTTTAGGCGTATTTCCTTATTAAATATGAATAACAAATAATATATAAATTTTATTTGCCTTAATTATAGCGGTAGTGGTATACTAGTAGTGAGAAAATTTTAATATTAGTTAAGAATAGGGGGTAACAAAATGAAACTCTTAACTTTTAAGGGAGGAATACATCCTCCGTATGGAAAAGAGTATGCTAACAAGAAACCAATTGAGAAAGCAGCAGCGCCTGCTATGGTTTATATCCCACTTCAGCAGCACATAGGTGCTCCAGCAAAATGTATTGTTGCTGTAGGTGATGAAGTTAAACTAGGTCAAAAGATTGGTGAAGCTCAGGGATTTGTATCTTCTAACATCCATTCGTCAGTATCAGGTGTCGTAAAGGCTATAAAGCCATGCGGTGTTCCTAATGGTACTGCTATGTGTGTTGTCATTGAAAACGACTTCAAAGAAGAACTTCATGAAAGTGTAAAGCCTCATGGCGATATAGCTGACTTGAGCAAGGAAGAAATTGTTGGAATAGTCAAAGAAGCAGGTATAGTTGGTATGGGTGGTGCAACATTTCCTAACCATGTAAAGATATCACCTCCACCAGACTCAAAGGCGGAATACGTTATCTTAAATGGTGCTGAGTGTGAGCCATATCTAACAGCTGACGACAGATTGATGGTAGAACATCCAGAAGATGTCGTATACGGTATCAGGGCCCTTATGAAGGCTCTAGACGTAAACAAAGGTTTCATAGGTATAGAAGTAAATAAGCCAGAAGCCATTGCAAACGTAACAAAGGCTGCAGAGCCATATCCAGAGGTTGAGGTAGTAAGCTTACAGGTTAAGTATCCAGAAGGTGCTGAAAAACAGTTAATTTATGCATGTACAGGAAGAGAGGTTCCTCCAGGAGCGCTTCCAATAGCAGTAGGAGCAGTTGTTGACAACGTTGCTACAGCAGCAGCAATAGCAACAGCTATCAAGACTGGTATGCCTCTAGTTGAAAGAATAACTACAGTTACAGGACCTTGTATCAAGGAGCCTAAGAACTTAGTTACAAAGATCGGTACAAAGTTCAGTGAAATAATTGAACAGTGTGGAGGTCTTAAGGAAGATGTTGTAGCTAGAAAACTTATAGCTGGTGGTCCAATGATGGGATTTGCTCAGTTTACTGATGACATATCAACTAACAAGGGATCTTCAGGTATATTGATTTTAGACGAAGATATAGCTGTAGCACCAGAACCAATGAATTGTATTAAGTGTGGTAGGTGTACTGACGTATGTCCAGCATTCCTTCAACCATTATTTATAAGCGCATATTCGTTGAAAAATGATTTTGATGCGGCAGAGCAGCACAGAGCTATGGACTGTATAGAATGTGGTTCATGTTCATTCATATGCCCAGCTAGAAGACTTTTATTGCCATCAATCAGACAGGCTAAGAGAGAAATCGGTGCTAAGAGAAGAAAAGCTGCAGCAGCTCAGAAGAAATAATAGTTAGGGGGAAAAGAAATGGATAAGCAATGGATAGTGTCTTCTTCTCCACATATTAGGACTAAAGAAGATACTTCATATATTATGAAGCAAGTCATTTTGGCACTTATGCCAGCAACATTGGCTGGATTGTATTACTTCAGGGTTCAGGGCTTGATTACAATCTTAGCTTGTGTTATCGGTGCAGTATGTTCAGAATGGGTATATTGCAAGATTACAAAGAAAAAGTCAACAATAAATGACTTATCAGCAGTAGTAACTGGTTTACTATTGGCATTCAACGTGCCAGCAGGTTTACCAATTTGGATGTGTGTAGTTGGTTCAATATTCTCTATCATAATCGTAAAGATGGTATTCGGTGGTATTGGTTTCAACTTCTTGAATCCAGCACTAGCAGGTAGAGCATTCCTACTAGCTTCTTTCCCAGTTGCAATGACAACTTGGTTGAAGCCAGGAGCTAATGCAGACGCAACAACAATAGCAACTCCACTTAGCTACATGAAGTTAATGGGAGCTGAAGGTATGGGAACTTCTGCAGATGCAGTAGCTAAGCTACACGATGCAGGTATCTCAATTGGTAGTATGTTTATGGGTAACATCGGCGGTACAGTTGGTGAAACTTGCTCATTACTACTAATACTTGGTGGAGTATATTTGATTTACAAGGGAATTATATCTTATGTGATGCCAGTAACTTATATATGTTTGGTATTCATATTAACATTTTTATTTGGTGGATTTAATGCAGAATTTGCAGTATATCAGGCATTTGCAGGTGGACTACTACTAGGTGGTATCTTCATGTTGACTGACTATACAACTTCACCAATGACTAAGAAGGGTCAGATTATATATGCAGCGATTGCGGCTGTGATAGCTACTTGTATCAGACTTTTCGGTGGATATCCAGAAGGTGTATCATATTCAATCTTGTTTGCCAACTGTTTAGTTCCACTAATCGACAAGTACGTACACAATAGAGTATTCGGGGAGGTGCGTAAATAATGAATAGTATGGTTAAAATAGGAGGAACTCTTTTTGGTTTCTCTGCTATAGCTGCATTATTATTGGCTGGTACTAACCAGGTTACATCTCCAGTTATAGAGCAGTTGAATATCAAGGCTAGTAACGAGGCTAGAATAGCTGTTTTACCAGACGCAAAGGAATTCAAGCCAGTTGACAAGTCTGCATATGCAAGTGCAGGTGCCAAGACTACTATAGAAGTTTTTGAAGGTTCTAACGGTGCTGACACTGTTGGGTATACTATAAAGACTGCTCCAGTTGGTTACGGTGGCCCTGTAGAACTAACAATCGGTATCAGTAAAGATGGTAAAATTACTGGTGTAAATGTTGGTAACAACAGTGAAACTCCAGGTCTAGGTGCTAAGTCAACAGATCCTGCCTTCAATGGACAGTACAAGGGCAAGGCTGCAAAACCTCTAGAAGTTATCAAGAGTGGTGCACCTGGTGAAAATCAGATAAAGGCGATATCTGGTGCTACAATTACATCAAAGGCAGTAACTGGCGGTGTAAATGAAGCTATTGCGATATTCGATGCGGTAAATAAATAGGGGGGTCAAAGATGAGTAATATAGGAAAAATATTTAAAAATGGTATAATCGATGAGAACCCTACCTTTGTCCAGGTAATAGGTATGTGTCCAACACTTGCCGTTACAAGTTCAGCAATAAACGGTGTAGGTATGGGCCTTTCTACAGCAGTGGTTCTTGCTTGTTCAAACTTAGCAATATCATTACTTAGAAAGATTGTTCCAGATAAGATAAGAATACCATGTTTCGTAGTTGTAATCGCTACATTCGTTACAATTGTTCAGATGTTGTTAAAGGCTTATGTGCCAGCTCTTGACAAGGCACTTGGGCTTTATATACCTCTTATAGTTGTTAACTGTTTGATACTAGCAAGAGCAGAGTCTTTTGCATGTAAGAACAAGCCATTCCCATCATTAGTTGATGGTTTTGCTATGGGTCTTGGATTCACAATAGCACTTACAATACTGGGTGCTGTAAGAGAAATCCTAGGTGCAGGTAGCGTGTTTGGATTTACATTCTTACCAGCAACATTTAATACATTGTTGTTCATATTGCCTCCAGGAGCCTTCCTTACTTTAGGATGCTTGATGGCTGTATTTAACAAGTTAACAAATAAAAAAGCGTAAAGGGGTGTAGAGATTGAAATTAATATTATTATTTTTATACATAGTTCTAGTAAATAATGTTATAACTTCTCAGTTCCTTGGTATTTGTCCATTCTTGGGTGTTTCTAAGAAAACAGATACAGCAATAGGTATGGGTGTTGCCGTAACATTCGTTATAGCTTTAGCATCTATAATAACTTATTTCATTCAGATGATATTGGATAACTTCCAGTTGGGATACTTGCAGACAATAGCATTTATACTTGTTATTGCATCTATCGTTCAGTTCGTTGAAATGGTTATAAAGAAGACATCACCATCACTATATCAGGCACTTGGTGTGTTCTTACCTCTTATAACTACTAACTGTGCAGTTTTGGGTATAGCTATAGTTAATATTACTAAGGGTTACAATATTATTGAAACTCTAGTAAATGGTGTAGGTGCTGGTATAGGATTTACACTTGCAATAGTTATATTTGCAGGTATCAGAGAAAGGTTAGAATTAGCTGACGTTCAGGATGCGTTTAAGGGATTCCCTATAACACTAATATCAGCCAGCTTAATGTCAATAGCTTTTCTAGGATTCACAGGATTAATTAAATTATAAGGGAGGTACTAGAGAATGCTTATTGTTTATGCGGTAGTAGTACTTGGTATACTTGGTTTAATCTTTGGTATGATCCTTGATTTCGCTTCTAAGAAGTTTGCTGTTGAAGTAGACCCTAAGGAAGCAGCAGTACTAGAAGTTTTACCAGGAGCCAATTGTGGTGGTTGTGGATTCCCAGGTTGTGGTGGTCTAGCAGCTGCAATAGCAAAGGGAGAAGCACCAGTAAATGGTTGTCCAGTAGGTGGAGCTGCAGTTGCAGAAAAGGTTGCTGGAATAATGGGTGTTGATGCCGGTGCAGGTGAAAAGATTGTAGCTAATGTAAGATGTAAGGGTACATGTGAAGCTACTAAGGAAAAATACGAATACAGCGGTATACAGGATTGTAGAGCAGCTGCATCATTAATCGGTGGTGCCAAGTCTTGTTCTTACGGATGTTTAGGTCTAGGTACTTGTGTACAGGTTTGTAAGTTCGATGCTATTCACGTAGTAGATGGCGTTGCCGTAGTTGACGAAGAAAAGTGTGTTAACTGTGGTAAGTGTATAGATATATGTCCAAAGGGACTTATTGAGCGTAAGCCAGCTAATAAGGCTGTTACAGTTCAGTGTAAGTCAAATGACTTTGGTAAGTCTGTAAAGGATAACTGTAGTGTAGGTTGTATAGGTTGTGGACTTTGTTTTAAGGAATGTCCATTCGATGCAATCATATTTGAAGACAAGCTAGCACGTGTCGATTATGACAAGTGTAAGCAGTGTAATAAGTGTGCTACTAAGTGTCCTACAAAGGTTATAAAGCCAAAGGAAAGAAAGAAACCAGCAGTTAAGGCTAAACCTAAGGTTGAAGAAGCTAAGGCTGATGTTAAGCCAGAAGAAAATAACTAATTAGCTTTATAGCTTAACTAATATTAAGAGTCACCGTATATTAATTATATACGGTGATTTTTTGCGTGTTTGTATATATATTTAGGCAAATATCTAATTCACGTTAATATTACTTTCCATAGATTTTTTTATTTATAATTATGCCTATATAGGTATGAGGATAAATGTGAGATTTTTACACTGGTGGCTAATGGATAATAGTGGGCTGCTTATTGTATTTGCTAGAAATCAAAATATGAAAAATTTTAGAGTATATGGGTGGTATTATGAGTGATGTTTTGAGAATTAGAGAAATGTGTGATGATGAAAAGCCGAGAGAAAAGATGATGAAAAAGGGGGTAAAGTCCCTATCAGATGCAGAGCTATTGGCCGTAATGATTAGGACAGGAAACAAAAATAACAATGCAGTAACCCTGTCATCTAAGGTATTGGCCCAATCCAAGCATGGGGTGAGAGGACTTACAGATATGACCTTGGATGAGCTTTGTAGTATTGATGGTATAGGCCCTTCCAAGGCTACTATAATCAAGGCTGCCTTGGAGTTGGGTGTTAGAGTATCCCAGTATCTACCTAGGAAATTTAAGATAGGAAATCCATGGGATGTATATTCCTACTATATGGAAGAATTAAGATACTTGAAGAAGGAAGTATTTAAGGTAATATTACTAAATACTAAAAATGAGATAATATGTGATGTTGATGTATCTATAGGTAGCCTAAACTCATCTATAGTACATCCTAGAGAGGTCTTTATAGAAGCTATAAAGAGGAGGTCAAATGCCATTATACTTATGCATAATCATCCATCAGGTAATCCAGAGCCTTCAAAGGAAGATATAATGATTACTAAGAGACTGGATGAGTGTGGGAACTTGCTTGGTATTAATGTTCTGGACCATATAGTAATTGGTGACGGAACCTATTATAGCCTAAAGGAAAATAATATATTTTAAGTAAAAGATATAAACAAGAATCCCGTTTCATGATATACTATAAGTTACAGGTATTTAATTTTATCTGCAAAATTAGTGAAAACATGGAGGACGATATGGGACTTTTTAGTAAGATTTTTGGATCGAATATAAATAATATAATTACCAATGATATGGGTATCGATTTGGGTACTGCTAATACTTTGGTTTACATAAAGGGACAAGGAATAGTAGTTGATGAGCCATCAGTTGTGGCAATAAGAGATGACAATAATGAGATTTTGGCTGTAGGTCAAAAAGCCAGGGATATGGTGGGTAGGACACCAGAAAATATAATTGCCATCCAACCAGTGAAGGAAGGGGTAATAGCTGACTTTGAGGCTACTCAGGCCATGATGAGCTACTTTATCCAGAAGGGTTCAAAGGGGGTTGTCAGCCCTAGAATAGTAATCTGTGTACCTTATGGTATTACCAAGGTTGAAAAAAAGGCCATAGAAGAGGCTGCAATCCAGGCAGGTGGAAGAGAGGTCTTTATACTTGAAGAGCCAATGGCTGCCGCTATAGGAGCAGGCCTGAATGTAAATGATCCAGAAGGAAATATGATAGTAGATATAGGTGGTGGAACATCTGAAATAGCTGTTATATCTCTAGGTGGTGTTGTAGTTGCCAATTCAATAAGGATAGGTGGAGATGAGTTTGACCTAGCCATTGAGAATTTTGTGAGAAGGGACTACAATATAATCATAGGTGCAAGGACATCAGAAAATATCAAATTGGCTATAGGTTCTGCCTTCCCAGGAGATAAGGAAATTGAGATGACAATAAGTGGTAGAGATATAATGTCAGGCCTACCTAGAACCATAACTATAGGGTCTACAGAGGTCAGAGAGGCCTTGAGAGAGCCTATAAACGAAATAGTAGAGGCTATAAGGACTACTTTGGAAGATACTCCTCCAGAGCTAGCATCAGACATAATGGAAAAGGGGATATTCCTGACTGGAGGCGGTTCACTACTAAGGGGTATGGACAAGTTAATTCAGGCAGAAACATCATTGAATGTAACGGTGGCAGAGAAACCACTTCAATGTGTGGCAATCGGAGCAGGCAAGTCTATAGAAAACTCAGATATATTTCATAGCATAGTTATGATGAATCATGAAGGATAGTTGGTGGTAAGCTTGAAATTAGATAAAGATAATAGAAAAAGGTTAAGTATAAAGACTATACTGGCAACTATTGTCGTAGTTTTAATAGTAGCTATAACTGCAAATTCTTTGTCAAATGCAGGTAGACTAGAAGTTGTGGAAAGCCAAGGAATCGTATCTGGATTCTATAGTGTAGGCAAGCATTTTAATAATGTAGTTGTGGGTCTAGGTAATTTCTTTGGAGATTTGGTTAGTTTTAGGTCTAATTCTAAGAAGGTCCAGGAACTAAAGAGTGAAAATGACAAGTTAAAACAAAAGATTATAGACATGGAGAGCGATGTAGATAAACTAGATTCACTGGAGAGGCTCAAAAAATCATTGAATTATGTATCTACTAATCAGCGTAATAATATGGTATCAGCCAGCATAATAGGTAAGAACAACGGAGACTGGTACAAGTCATTTATAGTAGATGCAGGTGCTGGTGATGGTGTCAAAACTGACAGTATAGTAATTAATGGTCAAGGTGTAGTAGGCATTATTTACAGTGTTAGTAATCACTATTCTAAGGCCATATCCCTGATAGATTCAAGGGCTTCAGTGAGTTTTAAACTAGCCAAGAAGAATGACTACAAGGGAGTTATTACGACTTCATCTATAGTTGGTAGTGCAGACTTTACCGATATGAACAAGTTGCTCCAAGGTTACCTATTTGATCCAAAGGCAGATGTGAAAAAGGGCGATCTTCTAGTTACATCAGGCTTGGGTTTATATCCTGAAAATATACCAATAGGTAATGTTAGCAGAGTTACATATGATAAGAATAAGTCTATGAAAACTATAAGGATTAGGCCAAGTGTAGACTTTAAAAATATTGACAATGTCAGTATAATTCCTCCAAGAAAGGTTCAATAGGTGGCAAGTGATGAAAAATATATTAGTATTTTTGATTGGCCTCTTTCTGATTTTTTTGGAGGCTTTTTTTACAAATCACATAAGTTCTTTTGTTAGCATAGATTTACTTTTAGTATATATAGTATTGATATCTCTTTATTTAGATAAGAATTATGCTATTGTAGTAGTTGGTCTTTTGGGACTGATTAGTGACCTAGTAGTAGGTGGAGTAATAGGAATTACAGCAGTATTATTTATGGGATCATCATACTTTATATCTACAGTTGAAAAGTCTATATTTAAGGACAAGAAAGTGATAGTATCATTTTTGGTATTTGTTATTAGCTTAGTTTATTCTGTAATAAATGCAGTGGTTTCAGCCATCTTTTTTGTGCCGGTACCACTTGTCCTTGTTTTGATAAAGGGCCTAATATTGATACCTTTTCTAAATGTAGTAGTAGCATTTCTGGCTTATGTTTTGTTCGGAGATTTATTGATGAAATTAAGGGAAGAATAGTGGTGTATTAAATTGAGTAAAAATATGTTAATAAAACCAAGACTAAAAATATTAAATAAGATTATACTAGTTGTTCTCAGTGTGGTTTTGGTAAAAATAGTATATATGACAACTATAAAGAATTCTCACTATTCTGAGATGGCTGACCAAAAGGCCTATAAGCAGATTATGGTACAGGCACCCAGGGGTGAGATAAGAGATAGGAAGGGCGTACTTTTGGCCGGCAATGAGCCTCAGTTCACCGTTCAAATTGTTGCAGATTCTTTTAATAAAGCTGGAAAAGACAATAAGGAAGGGGCTAATAAGATAGCCTATTCAATAATAAATATACTAGAAAAGAATAACGAAACCTATACCGATGAGTTTCCAATTAGTATAGTTAATGGAAATTATAGTTATAGTTTTGATAAAAAAATAAATGAATTTAAAAATAAAAATGGAATACCGAGCAATTATAATGCTAAAGATTCCTTTTACTTTGTTGTAGATAGCATGATACAAAATGGACTATTGATTCTTTCTGATAGGAATATGGATCCAGTGAAACTTCAGGCCAAGATAAATAAGTTGGGATACTATCCCCCAATCTTGGTAAATTCTTGGACCTTTACCCAGCAAAAAAACAAGGTTGACTGGTTAGAAGGGTATGGCCTTAAAGATGGAGTGAATGCCTTCCAAGCCTTTAAACACATTAAAAATAACTATTATAATATAGATTCTAGTTTGAGTGATAAAGAGGCCAGGAAAATAATGTTGGTGAGGGATTTATTAAAATCTAAAATATATACCCAGTATAATCCTGTAACCCTAGCTAAGGGTATAAAAAAAGAAACAGTTGTACAAATAGAAGAAAATTCTATGAAATTATCAGGTGTTTCAGTTGCTATTGAACAAAAAAGGATATATCCTTTGGGAAATCTTGCATCTCATGTCTTAGGCTATGTTGGTAAAATACCATCTTCAAAGTCTGAGGACCTAGTAAAGAATGGATATAGCCCCCAAGATATGGTAGGTCTATCTGGAATAGAAAATAGTTATGAGACCAGATTGAGAGGGAAGGATGGCTATAAGGAAGTAAAAGTAGACAGTGTAGGTAGGGTTATTGACCAGATGAAGTCTGTAGATCCTACCAGCGGTAAGAGTGTATACTTGACTATAGATAGTAAGGTTCAAAAAGCTGCAGAGGAATCTTTGAAAAAAGCTATTGAATCTGCTAGGTCAGGCGGAAGTTTTAAGAGTCAGTTTGGGGATATTAAGGTCAAGGAAAGAGCACCAAATGCCAAGTCAGGTGCTATAGTAGCTCTTGATGTTACCAGTGGAGATGTATTGGCTATGGCTAGTTATCCAAATTATGATCCAAATAAATTCGCCAATGGTATCAGCAATGAAGACTACAATAACTACTTGCCAAAAAATCAGAATGATATGTTGGCACCAAATCCACTTTTAAATCTAGCTACTCAGGGTGTCTTTCAGCCAGGCTCTACATTTAAGATGGTAACAGCTATGGCAGCCCTAGAATTAGGCTTGGATCCAAATTATACTATCAAGGATCCAGGTGTGATAAAGTTAGGCAATAGGAATTTTGCGGACTATATTTGGCACCATGGTAGAAAAAATCATGGCATGGTAAATTTGTACAAGGCTATACAAGAGTCTTGTAATATATATTTCTATGTTTTAGGAAGTAATCGAAACTGGATGACAGGTCAGTCATTAAACTTAGGTATGAATGCCAATAAGATACTTGAATATGCTAAAAAGTTTGGTTTGGACAGTGATACAGGTCTAGAAGGACAGTTAGAGGAGAGAAACGGTAGAGTACCTAGTGAAGAACAAAAGGTAGAAAATACAAAAGTTCAACTGAAGTATGCACTTGAGAGGACCATGAGAACCCACTTTGAAGGTATTGATTACGAAGAAAACAGGGATGATTTCGAAAAAAAGATAGATGAGATTGTCAGTTGGATAGATGAAGACAAGACCCCAGGTAGGGGAGAGACAATGAAGAGACTTGCAAGGTTAGGTGTCAAGGAGACCTATATAGAGAGTGATGCTGACTATATGGTATATAGTTACTTCAATTTTGCCAAATGGGGTGTAGGTGATACATTTAACTTGGCCATAGGTCAGGGAGAAAATGCCTACAATCCTGCCCAAGTTGCCAGGTATGTGGCAGCCATTGCCAATGGTGGTTATCTAGTAAACTTAAATGTGGTAAACAAGGTAGAAGCTTCAAAGGGTAAGATAGCAGAAGTTGCCAACAGGAAATTGGAAAAAATAGAATTTAAGGATAATTCAAATTTGAATGATATAAAGATCGGTATGGTTAATGTTTCTACGCAGGGACTTGCCAAGGATGCCTTTGGATCTTTTCCAATAAAGGTTGCATCAAAGACCGGTACGGCTGAAAAGAGTGGTAAAATACCTACAGAAAGGGAATTTGACTACTTGATGAGTCATTTAAAATCATACTCACTAGACAAGGACAAGGTTCTAGCTAGGTATAACAAGCTTAAGGCAGAGAGGGAAAGAGAACTTACAAATGAGAAAATAAAAGATCTCAAGACCAAGATAAATGACCATAGTATCAGTCGTGATACCAGGAAAAAGTACGAAAAGGAATTAGAAACTGGTATTAAGGTTAAGTTGGATGACACTGATAAGGTCAATGCTCAATATTTAAGAAAGGCAATCAAACAGTTAAATTCAAATGTTACGGATGAAGATATAGATAAATACAAGGCAGACTATGGGTCTTTTGCCTGGTGTGTAGCCTATGCACCAGCAGATAATCCTAAGATAGCTGTGGCCTGTATGATACCTCAAGGAGAGACGAGTTCCTATGCAGTATTACCAATTAGGGAGACTATGGCCCAGTATTTTGGGCTAATGAAAGAAGGTCAGACAGATGAAAAAAATTGATTACAGGAAAAATTTTAAAATAGCTAAAAATGTCGACTGGAAATTAGTATCCATAGTTCTGATAATATTCTTAATAGGAATACTGATACTTAGTAGTGCAACTCATGCGAATATAACTAAAAATTATACACAGATATACAAACAGATACTGGCGTTTTTATTGGGTATAGGAATAATAATGCTAATGATGTTGTTTGATTATGACAGTCTGGGCAAGTACTACAAAGAATTGTATATATTTAGTATACTAATGCTTTTGGTGGTTTGGATACCAGGCCTAGGGGATAGGCAGTTTGGTGCAATTTCATGGATACGTATAGGCAAGTTTAACCTGCAGACATCAGAAATAGTAAAGATGACCTTTATACTTAGCTATGCAAAGATAGTTGAGAAACACAAGGATAATATGAGCAATGTAAGAGTTCTCTTTAAGTTGGTTGTATACGCAATGCCTATTATAGGTCTGCTACTTGCCCAGCCAGACCTTGGTACTGCTATAGTATTTGTGTGCATAATATTCTTTATGTTATATGTGGTAGGCCTAGATAAGAAGATAATCAGAAATACTCTTATAGCCCTACTACTCTTTACACCACTTATGTATATGTTTATGGCACCCCACCAGAGGGTCAGGATAGTCAACTTCTTTAAGCCTGAGTCCAGCAGTAATTATCAGGTGCTACAATCCATGATAGCCATTGGATCAGGTGGAATATTTGGCAAGGGACTCTACATGGGCTCGCAAAACCAGGAAAACTTCCTGCCAGTTAGGGATAGTGATTTTATCTTTGCAGTAATTGGTGAGGAGTTTGGTCTTGTAGGTATGCTGATAGTTATAGTGCTATTTATGCTACTAATTACGAGACTTTTGATGATAGCTAAGAAGTCAAAAAATGTATATGGAACCTTGATTGTATCGGGTATAACGGGTATGTTTGCCTACCAAATCATACAGAATATTGGTATGACGGTGGGTCTAATGCCTGTTACGGGTGTTACCCTGCCCTTTGTCAGTTATGGGGGTAGCTCCTTGCTGACATCGATGGCAAATATAGGTATTGTTTTGAATGTGTATTTAAGGCGTAGGAGAATCTATTAAAAAAGTATTGTAAATTATAAACATAAGGCTGGATGCTTGTAGGACATGTATTTGTAACTGCTAGGCTAGCTGAAATGGAGGCAAGTTTTGGAAAAAGTTGATATTGGTAAGATATTAAAAAAGGTTGAAAAGCCTGCAAGATATTTGGGCAACGAATTAAACTCCATTCATAAAGATACAGAAAGCAATGAGTTGATTAGGTATGCTCATTGCTTTCCTGATTTATATGAAGTGGGTATGAGTCATTTGGGAAGTCATATCTTATATAATTGTATAAATTTAGAAGAAGATGTATATTGTGAAAGAGTCTATGCTCCCGGGGTTGATATGGAGACTAAGATGAGAGAGAATAATATTACCTTGTTTGGCCTAGAGTCTAGAGAGTCTATACGATATTTTGACTTTGTAGCCTTTACCCTGCAGTATGAGATGTGCTACACAAATATACTGAATATGCTGGACCTAGCAGGTATACCTCTCTTGGCCAAGGATAGAAAAAACGAAGACCCACTAATAATGGTGGGTGGTTCCTGTGCCTACAATGTGGAGCCGCTTGCATACTTTGTCGATATAGTGGTCCTAGGTGAAGGTGAAGAGATGAACCTGGATGTAGTTAGGGCTTATAAGGAGTGGATAAGGACAAACCCATATGAAAATGGCAAGGACAAGACTGACTTTTTCAGGAAGATAATAGGTATAGATGGTGTCTACATACCTTCCTTCTATGAATTTAAATATAAGGAGGATGGTACTGTAAAGGAGCTAATAAAGCTTGTAGAAGAGGCTCCTGACAGGCCGAAAAAGAGGATTATAGCAGATATGAATTCAGCTATCTATCCAGAAAAATACATAGTTCCCTTTATAGAGACTGTCCACGACAGGATAGTTTTGGAACTATTTAGGGGGTGTACTAGGGGATGTAGGTTCTGCCAGGCTGGTATGATTTATAGACCTATAAGAGAGAAATCCATAGATAGGTTAAAAGAAATTGTAGATAAGATGATAAAAAATACGGGCTATGACGAAATATCACTTTCTTCCTTGAGTACTAGTGACTATAGCCATATTAGGGAAATTACTGACTTTTTGGTTGACGAGTACGCAGACCAAAATATCAGCGTATCCCTACCATCCCTAAGGTTGGATAATTTCTCCATGGAAATAGCTGAAAAGGTCCAGCAGGTCAGAAAGACTGGACTTACATTTGCTCCAGAGGCAGGAACCCAGAGGATGAGAGATGTAATAAACAAGGGTGTATCTGAGCAGGACTTACAAAATGCAGTTTCCAAGGCCTTTAAAATGGGTTGGAATAGTGTCAAGCTCTACTTTATGATAGGCCTTCCAACAGAGAGGTATGAAGACCTAGATGGTATCAAGGACCTAGCCTACCAGGTGGTCGACATCTACAAGGATATACACGGTGGTAGGATTAGGGGCAAGTTTGGTGTGACAGTGAGTACATCTACCTTTGTTCCCAAGCCATTCACCCCTTTCCAGTGGCATAGGCAGGATACAGGCTATGAAATCAGAGACAAGCAAAAATACCTGGTTGGCAAGTTGAGAAATGGAAATATTAGGTACAACTACCACGATTCACAGACGAGCTTGATGGAGGCAGTTTTTGCTAGGGGAGATAGGAGACTGGGTAGAGTCTTGTTAGATGCCTTTAAGGCAGGGGCCAAGTTTGACGGTTGGTCTGAATACTTTGACCTAGATAGGTGGATGGATGCAATGGCCAAGAATGATTTGGATCCAAGTTTCTATGCCCATAGGGAGAGGTCTTATGATGAAATCTTCCCTTGGGACCACATAGATGTTGGTGTAACAAAGGAATTCTTGATTAGGGAGAATGAGCTGGCCAAGCAAGACAAGGTGACTGAGGATTGTAGACATGGCTGTAAGGGCTGTGGAGTAAACACAAACGATATAGGAAGGGGCTTGTGTTAATGTCTAAGAAAATTAGGGTTAAATTTATAAAAACTAAGGATATGATATATATATCACACCTAGATGTTCAGAGGCTCCTGCAGAGAGTTTTTAGGCGTGCCGGCATAGAATTATCTTTTTCTCAGGGATTCAATCCCCATCCAAAGATTACTTATGGTAATGCCCTTGCCCTAGGTGTGGAAAGCTACGGTGAATATGTGGATATAGAAATAGAGGCAGACCTGTCAACTGATGAAGTCAAGGAAAGGGTGAATGCCCAGCTTCCGGATGGTATGGCCTTTGTAAAGCTAGTAGAATTAGTGGGTGGAGAGCGAAATCTGGCCTCATCAATAGAGTATGGAGACTATGAATTTAGTCTTGAAAATGTGGATAAGATTTCTAGTCAGGATATGTCTGACAGACTAGACCAGCTTATGGCTATGGAATCCATCATGATGACCAAGAAAAATAAAAAGGGAAAATTGGTGGATATAGACATCAAGCCGCTGATAAATACCTTGTCTCTACTGGATTATTCAGAGGATAGACTTGTGGTATCAGCCATCTTGGCTACGGGGTCAAAGCACAACCTCAATACCAATATATTTATACCCAAGCTATTAGAAGTTTTGGGAATAGGGATTGATCCCCTAGATGTAGATATCAAGAGAAATGATCTCTATTTCAAGCAGGATGGTGTCTTGGTCAGTCCACTTTAGAAGGATCGTTCTGGTGAGGTGAGAGAAGGACTATTTTAGGATGGTAGGAGGATTTTTATGAAGAGGATAATCATAGAAGACTTTTGTAACTCCAGAAAGCTGGCTCTTTTAGAAGACAATAAGTTGACAAAATTGATTATAGAAGAAAAATTCAATCAAGACCTAGTGAGAAATATTTACAGGGGTCGTGTCCACAAGCTAGTAAAGGGTATGGAGGCCTGCTTTGTAGATATAGGCCAGGGTAAACCTGCCTATATGAAGATAAAAAAAGGTCAAAAGCTAGCAGTTGGAGATATAATATTGGTCCAGGTATCAAAGTCTGGCAAGGGTGACAAGAGGGATAGTCTGACAAGAGAGGTCAGCCTTCAGGGACGGTATATGGTCTATATACCTTCCAATGACAGGATTAGCTATTCAAACAAGTTGACCAAGGATGAAGTAGCCGACCTAAAAAATAAGATAAAATCTCTTGAAATGGGTCAGGGACCTTGTGGGCTGATTGTCAGGACAGAGGCCAAGCTTGCAGGTATAGACGATTTGAAGAGGGATTTTGATAGCCTCAGGGACCAGTATGAAGAGCTTGTTGAAGAATTTAATTCCAGCTTGAAGCCTAGTCTTGTTAAGAGGGCAAAGGGTCAAATCGAAAGCCTTATTGAGAATAACCTGGATGACCAGTTAGAAGCTATAGTTTATCCGGAATCTATGGACAAGGGAGAGTTTAGCTCCTTAGGTGATTTATATGTGAGAGACCTAGTCAAGTCTTTGGATAGGACCTACCTAGAAAGATTGATAAGGGAAAAAAATCCAGCTACCTTCGCTAACAATGGGATAAATGCCAAGTTAAATGCCTATTTGTCAAACAAGGTTTGGTTGAAGAACGGATCATATATCGTTATAGACAAGACAGAGGCTATGACGGTAATAGATGTAAATTCTGGAAGGTACACTGGTTCTGCCAATTATGCCAACACAGTCCTTGATGTCAATATGGGATTGGCAGACGAAATAGGCAGGCAAATACTGATGAGGGACCTGTCTGGAATAATTATAGTCGACTTTATAGATATGAAGTCAGACAAGGATAGGGAAGACCTAATTTCTAGGATGAACAAGGCCCTTGATGCAGATGGTAAAAACACTAAGGTCCACGGTTTTACTAGATTAGGTCTTTTGGAAATATCTAGGAGGAGGAGTCAGGACGCCTTTGAATCCTACTACTACAATCCGGAGTCTAGAGACTACTATTCGGCAAATAGGTTGGTGGATATGATAGAGGAAAGGGTCATACACTCAATATTCCACGATGCCATTAGCTCAGGAAAGGATAAGCCGAGGCTTACAATAGATATGGACGATAGTAAGTATAGGCTCTTGCTTGATAAGAAAAAAGATGTTCTAGAAATGATAGAAGACAAGTATGGGGTAACCCTATTCAGGGTACCCAATACTTAGGTTGATGCCATCATAGGCTAGTTTGGTATTTTTGAAAATAGATCTTGCATTTTCAATATAATCATCAGGCCTGTCCAGTGATGGTGAAAAATGTGTTAGAAGGAGTTGGTCTACCTGGCCCTTGCAGGCTAGGTTAGCAGCTTCTCTAAAGGTCATGTGCTTGTTTTTGACTGCCTTGCCTATATCCAGGTCATCTCCGTACATTGCCTCACATATGAAGAGGTTGCTGGACTGGATAAAGGGGATTATGGAGTTTATAGGTCTGGTATCCGTAATATATGAAAATTTTATGCCAGACCTAGGCTTGCCAAGGACCATATCAGGTATATAGGTCAAATCATCTATATGGAAGGTTTGGCCTGCTTGTAGGTGCCTCCAAAGACGCTTTGGGACCTGGTTTTCTAGGGCCTTTTTTGGTTCGAATTCACGATTTCTTTTAAAGTAAAGGCTATAGCCTAGGCACTCAGTTGAATGGTCTAGGTCAAGGCTTGAAATCTCTACTTCCTTGAGGATGGGGGCATTTATAGAAAAGCTACCAGCTGGTTTTTCTATGACTACTAGCCTATAGGGTAGGCCTTCCCACAAGACCATCATGGCTGAAATAGCCCTCTTGATCCCCCTAGGTCCTACTATATATAAGGGGCTCCTTTTTTCAGAATTACCCATGGTGGCTAGTAGGCCCAAAAGACCGTTAATATGGTCCCCATGTAGGTGGGTAATTAATATCAAATCGATATCTTTGAATCCACATCCTATTTTCTTCATAGAAATTTGAGATCCCTCACCACAGTCTATCAAAATTTTTCTTCCCTTGTAATTTATAAAGGCAGAGGAACAAAACCTATTGGGAGTTGGGACGTTACCTCCTGTGCCTATCATTGTAAGATTTAGCATTTATTCACCTTCTTTCCTAATATATTTCCCAGCATGGCCATGGAGATGCCACCTGCCATAGAAATAAAAGCGTATATAAGGGCTAGTATGGTGTGACCATCTAAAGCTAGTTGACAGAAGTCCCTACTAAAGGTCGAAAAGGTAGTAAAACTGCCAATCAAGCCTGTAGCAAGTAGCTTGTAGGTATTGGGTTTGATTCTGCCCAGTAGGCAGCGGGCAATAAAAGCTAGGATAAAGGAACCGATTAGATTCACAAAAATACTAGCTAGGGGCAGGTAGTATATTAGGTCGATCAAGTTGCTGTATCCTTTTTCTCCTTCCATAATTGCCCTATTATTCCTAATCACATCAAGACTAGTAAATATTCCATATCGTAAAATTGAACCCAGGATACCGCCTACAAATACAAAAGGAATTGCCCTGTCGATTTTCTTATCTAATTTTTTCATACTAGCACCCCCACAAAGCAGGCACAAATTGATAAGACTAGGCTAAGTCCGACATATATGTAGCTGATAGATTTGTTGCCATCCAATACCAGGTTCAGATTTTCCAACATAAATGTTGAAAAGGTAGTGAAGCCACCTAAAAAACCAGTGCCTAGGAATAATAGTAGCCCCCTATTATGTAAATGGACGGATAGATAGCCCAGTAAAAATGAACCCAAAACATTTACAAAAAGGGTGCCAAGGGGGATTTTTGATTTAGTTTTTTTCTCTATATAGGCGCCGGAAGTATATCGAGCAAGGGCTCCGAGACCACCACCGAGACCGACTAATATTGTATTTATCATCTTTACTCCTAATAAAATATTTCAATTCAATCTCTATGTTATAAATTTAATATAATTACAAACTTAATATCGAGACTAAAAATTTAATAAACTTAATATCAATTTTAGCATAAATTAGGCAAAATAAGTTACAATTGAATACAAAATCTATCAATATAAAATATAAATATACTTTTATGGTATAATCTATACGGAAGGATGTGGTATTTTGGCTAGGGTTACATCGATTGAATTTCAAAAAAAGAACAAGGATAGGGTCAACCTATATGTTGATGGGACCTACCTGATGTCAATGTATGTAGAAATGGTCTACAAGTATAATATCAGTGTGAATTCTGAAATTGACCAAGAAAAATTGACTCAAATAATAAAGGCTGATGATTATGAAAAGGCCAAGAATAAGGCCCTAAACTACATCTCCAGGGTAGAAAAGTCAGAAAAGAAGGTTAAAGAAAAGCTACAAGATGAATTTGACCATGAGATAATAGATATGGTCATGGACTTTTTGAAGAAATATTCTTTTGTAGATGATGACAGGTTTGCAGGAAGTATTGCAAACAATTCTCTCAGATTCAAGAGACTTGGAAAAAATAGGATAAAACAAGACCTATATGTGAAGGGCATAGATAGGGATATTATTGAAAGAACCATATCCAATATAGACGGTGATGAAGAGTTAGAAAATGCCGTATACCTGGCAGAAAAAAGGCTGGCCAAGATAAAGTCAGACGACAAAAGAGTGGTCAGGACCAAGCTATACCAGCACCTATCATATAAGGGCTTTGGATATGACACTATAAATTCAGCCATACGCCGAGTATTGGATGAGTGATGGCAATATTTTTTTGGAGAAGGTCAAAATGAAGAGTATTATTATATTGGTTGTTAGCATTTTACTCGCTATATACAGCATTATCAGCCTGTATATGAATGACAGAAGGTAAAAATCAAATAGACTTATTATTCAGCCTGTGATAAAATTAAATTATCATGATTTTGAAGGGAATAGAATAATGTTGGAATTACAGGACAGACTCAATCTGTCTAGAAAAAGAAATATAGAAAAATTAGAATCTATGAGGTTAAGTAAGGGAGTCAAGCTCAAGGTGGGTATAATGGGAGGAACCTTTAACCCAATCCATAATGCACACCTAGCTACAGCTGAGTTTATTAGGGACAAGTATGATCTAGACAAGGTAATATTTATACCTACAGGTGACCCACCTCATAAGAAGGGAGTCTTGAATAAGTTCAAGCGTTTTGACATGGTTATCCTGTCAACCCTAAAGAATGATGACTTTCTGGTTTCTGACTACGAGATATTGTCGGACAAGGAAAGGGACTACACAATAGATACACTAAGGCATATTAGTGAGACTTATCCAAATGAAGAATTGTATTTTATAACTGGTTCAGATGCTATAAACCAGATGGAGTCTTGGAAGGACTTCCAGGAAAACTTTAAACTAGCCAAGTTTGTAGCAGCTATTAGGCCAGGTATAAACCTTTTAGAAACTCAGGAAAATGTAGAAACATTTAGGAACATGTATGGGGCCGATATAGATATGGTATACGTTCCTTCTTTGGAGATATCTTCAACCTATATCAGGAGCCTATTGAAAAATGGTAAGAGTATAAAGTATCTGGTACCTAGCAGGGTAGAGGAATATATATATGTACACAATTTGTATGGAGGTGTTATTAGGTAGATGGAAAAATCAGATATGATAGAAAAGTTAAAGGATTATCTACCGGAAAAAAGATGGACCCATTCTTTGAATGTGGCCAGGGCAGCAGTAAGGCTGGCAGAGTTGATGGGTTGTGATTCAGAAAAAGCTGAAATTGCTGGGATTTTACACGATACAGCCAAGTATGTAAAGTTGGCAGATGTAGGATCATACTGTGATAAGTATAATATAAAATTAGACGATATGGAAAAGAAGAGTACAGCCTTGTCTCACAGCATATTGGGATCATATATAGCTAAACATGAGTTTGGTATAGATGATGAAAACATACTAAGTGCTATCAGGTATCATACTACAGCAAAACCAGCCATGAATACATTAGAAGAAATCATATATGTAGCAGACGTGATAGAAATAGGTAGGGATTATCCTGGTGTTGATGACCTAAGAGAGGTGGCCTTAAGTGGTGACTTGGATAGGGCGGTCTTGATGGCACTTGAAAATGCTATTATGTCGGTAATGAGAAAGAAGGCTCCGCTACATTTAAGGACTATAGAGGCTAGGAATTATTACTTGGCCAAGGTCAAGGCTAAATAGGAGAAAGGTATTAGAGGAGAAAATAATGATAACAGTAGAGAATATGGTAAAAACAATATACGATGCTATAGACGACAAGTTGGGTCAGGATATAGCAATATTGAATATAGGTAAGGTGTCAAGTCTATGTGATTACTTTGTAATAACATCAGCATCATCTTCTAGACAGGTAAAGGCAATAGCTGACAGTGTCGAAGATGCTATGACAGAATTGGATATGGAGCCTAGGGGCAAGGAAGGTAGAGATACACAGAGCTGGATCTTGCTAGATTACGGTGATGTAATGGTGCACGTATTCGACGAAGAAAACAGGGGCTTTTACAACCTAGAAAAGTTGTGGAAGGATGCTCCTTATGTAGATCCTGAGTCCTTATAATTCAAGACTGAGGATAAGAACTTTAAGAACATATTTGATAGTTTGACTTTTCTAATATAAAGACTACTTGTTTATCTTTTAAATATTGACAAGGCAAGGGCTTTATGTTAATATAAGTCATAAGTTTTTTGGTTAAATTTGTTAGTCAGAAAGCAAAATTTAATATATAAATATAGGCGGAGTAGTAAGGGCTAACTATTTTCAGAGAACCAACGTAGGGTGGAAGTTGGTAATGGTGAACTTTGAACTTGCCGGTCAAGCTATATAACCGTAGTTGGTTTAACGACATCGAGAGTCCAAATATTATTTGGAAATTAGGGTGGTACCGCGAGAATATCATCGTCCCTAAACATTTAGTTTAGGGGCTTTTTTCTTGTTTATTATTAGAAAATTTATATTTGTGTAGGAGGTAAGTATGAGCGTATACGATTTTAAAAGTATAGAAAAGAAATGGCAGAAGGTCTGGGATGAAAAGGGCCAGTACAAGATGGATACAAGAGACACGTCAAAGCCGAAGTACTATTGCTTGGAGATGTTTCCATATCCATCAGGCAAGATACATATGGGTCACGTTAGGAATTATTCGATAGGTGACGTGGTAGCGAGGTTCAAGAAGATGGAAGGATATAACGTATTACATCCAATGGGTTGGGACTCATTTGGTCTACCAGCTGAAAATGCAGCTATAAAGAATAATATCCATCCACATCCATGGACTATGTCAAACATAGAAGAAATGAAAGAACAGTTGAGTATGTTGGGTCTTAGCTATGATTGGGACAAGGAAGTAGCGACTTCGACTCCTGAATACTATAGATGGACTCAGAAGATATTCTTAGAATTTTTGAAGGCTGGTTTGGCCTACAAGAAAAAGTCATATGTAAACTGGTGTCCTTCATGTGAGACAGTATTGGCCAATGAGCAGGTAGTTCAGGGAGAATGTGAAAGATGCGGTAGCCTTGTTGAGAAGAAAGAGTTAGAGCAGTGGTACTTCAAGACTACTGAATTTTCAGAAGAGCTCTTGGCTGACCTAGACAAGTTAGATGGATGGCCAGAAAAGGTAAGGTTGATGCAGAAAAACTGGATAGGTAAGAGCTATGGTGCCAATGTGACATTCAAGATAGATGGAAGTGACCAGGAGATAATGGTCTATACAACTAGGCCAGATACAATATTTGGGTCTACATTTATGGTAGTTGCCCCAGAAGCCCAGTTGGCCAGAGACTTAGTTGCTGGTACAGAATACGAGCCAGTTTTGGATGAATTCTTGGCCAAGATGCACACAATGACTCAGATAGAGAGAGAAGCTGCTGACCTAGAAAAGGAAGGTAAGTTTATAGGTAAGTACGTAATCAACCCACTTACTGGCAAGAAGATGCCTATATGGATAGCCAACTATGTATTAGCTGACTACGGAACAGGTGCTGTAATGGGTGTTGCTGCCCATGATGATAGGGATAATGACTTTGCCAAGAAGTTTGGACTAGAGATAATACCTGTAATAGATGAAGACGACAAGATGATAAACTCAGGCGAATTCGATGGTATGGACAAGAATGAAGCCTTTGATAAGATAGTTGAAAAGCTAGAAGCTATGGGTAGGGGTAACAAGAAGACTAACTATAGACTAAGAGACTGGCTAATCTCTAGACAGAGGTACTGGGGATGTCCTATTCCAGTTGTATACTGTGATGATTGTGGTATTGTTCCAGTAGATGAGAAGGACCTACCAGTCCTACTTCCTACAGACGTAGAATTTACTGGAAAGGGAGAGTCTCCTCTAGCAAGCTCAAAGACTTTTAGCCAGTGCACTTGCCCTAAGTGTGGCAAGCCAGCTAGAAGAGAGATAGATACAATGGACACATTTGTAGACTCTTCATGGTACTATATGAGGTATACAGACAACCAGAATACTGATATGCCATTTAACACTGATGTGGTAAATAACTGGCTACCAGTTGACCAGTACATAGGTGGTGTAGAGCACGCTATCCTTCACCTATTGTATGCGAGATGGTTTACTAAGGCCTTCAAGAAGCTAGGCTGGACTAGCCATGATGAACCTTTCAAGAACCTATTAACTCAGGGTATGGTATTGATGGATGGGGCAAAGATGTCCAAGTCCAAGGGCAACACTGTATCACCAGTTGACTTGATTGAAAAATATGGTGCTGATACAGCTAGACTATTTATCCTATTTGCTGCCCCACCAGAAAGAGACCTAGAATGGTCTGAACAGGGGGTTGAAGGTTGCTTCAAGTTCTTGAACAGGGTATACAGGTTGGTTGATGAATTGGCAGAGATTACAAAAACAGATGCTGAATTTGGTGAGTTGACTAAGGCTGACAAGGATATGAGGGCCAAGACTAACAACACCTTGAAGAAGGTTACAGAAGACCTAAGTGACAAGTTTGGTTTCAATACTGCTATAGCAGCCCTAATGGAACTAATAAACGACCTTTACAAGTACAAGGAATTGGATGATAGAAATGATGCTGTTATCAAGGAGGCTATAGAGGTTGTAGTAGTAATACTTGCTCCATTTGCTCCACATCTAGGTGAAGAATTGTGGGCTATGATAGGCAAGGAAGCCAGCATATTTGATATAGCATGGCCAAAGTACGATGAATCAGCTATCCAGTTGGATGAAGTGGAGATAATCGTGCAGGTAAATGGTAAGGTTAGAAATAAAATTAATGCCCCAGTAGGCATAGACCAAGACGCCATGAAGGACCTAGCCCTAAATGACGAAAAGATAAAAGAATTTATAGAAGGAAAGAATGTAGTCAAGGTGATAGCTATACCTTCTAAGCTAGTGAATATAGTTGTAAAGTAGAGGTTAGAAATGAATGAACAAAAGAGAAAAGAAACTAAGGGGATAATTTTATTGACCATAACAGCTATCATTTGGGGTTTGGCCTTCATATTCCAAAGGACGGGTATGGAGCACATAGGACCCTTTGCCTTCAACTTCTTTAGATGTTTGTTGAGTACAAGTTTCCTCTTATTGGTTAGTTTATTTTTTAGGTACAAGAATGCAAGACACTACAAGGAAGCCAACTTCAAGCCAAAGCTAGTGACAAAAAACCTATTGGTAGGAGGAACACTTGCTGGAGTATCCCTATTCCTGGCAATGAGTTTCCAACAGGTTGGTATGGTGAGTACAAGTGCATCTAAGGCAGGATTTATAACTACTATGTATATAGTCCTAGTGCCTTTAATGGGAGTATTCTATGGCAGGAGACCTTCTATAAAAACCTGGATATGTGTTTTAATTGCTGCAGTTGGTCTATACTTGATATCTATTAAGGAAGGTTTTGTAATAGAGAAGGGTGACTTTTTGGTATTTATATCAGCCATATTATTTGGCTTCCAGATAGTGTTGGTAGATATATTTGCCCCTAAGGTTGACTCAATCAAGATGAATATGACCCAGTTTATAACTTGTGGTATCTTGTCCTTGATAGTGGTCCTATTTAAGGAAACTGTGACTATAGAAGCAGTCAAGGCAGCTGGTGTGGCCATACTTTACACAGGTATCCTATCAAGTGGAGTAGGCTTTACCCTACAGGTTGTTGGCCAGAAGAGTATATCGCCGACGATAGCGTCACTTATCATGAGTACGGAAGCCATATTCTCCCTTGTTGCCGGAATTTTAATCTTGGGTGAAAGATTGGTTCCAAAGGAAATGCTGGGATGTCTAGTAATGGTAATTGCCATAGTATTGGCCCAGATAGAATTGCCAAAGAGAAAAAGGTGAATTGAAAAAGTAAATTCCACTTTGTAAGACTAAATTCTGTAAAAATAAAG
>OHAD01000677.1_pt1 | contig 38222 bp, 31 predicted proteins | sample 1577011 | NCBI WGS metagenome assembly OHAD01 (sample SAMEA3541510, study PRJEB24748) | human gut metagenome | biome: human gut; feature: human-associated habitat; material: faeces | place: China | collected 2012 | reverse complement strand
TATAAAGAAGGTGATAGCATGAAAAAATATAAAAGACTAGAAGAATTAGTAAATATAAGGAGTGGTAGTCCTCAATTTAGGATTGATGAAACCACGGACCAGTCAGCACCAGTATATAACTTTTATGGTCAGTCGGAGATCTATGAAGATTTGTCTGGAATTTCATCTATGAATGATGATGTTCAGAAAAAAATTATTAGGACATTTGACAGGGTGATTACTTTAAATGAAGGAGATTTAGTCTTTAGTTTAATATCAGGAACTGCATCAATAGTTAGCGACAAAAATAAAGGTTATATGTGTACACAGAATTACCTTGTTCTTAATCCTAACGAAAAAGTGGATAGTAAATATTTGATATATCTATTAAATGAAGATAAAAGCATACAAAGACAGTTACAGATGGGGCTTCAAGGATCAACTGTACTAAAATACAGTATAAAGCAAGTTAGAGAACTAAGAATAGTTAAGCTTCCAGGGCTTCATATTCAAAAAATAATAGGTGATATATATTTAAAGCAGCTAAAACTATCTGCATTAAAAAAAAGGGTGATAGAATATGAAAAAATGATGCTGATGGAGAAGCTTAGAACATACAAGTAATTCAATACGTTGTCAAATAAGTGTGTAAAACTTAAGATGATTCAAATAGTAAAACAGGAGGATATAATATGGATGAATTGACATTTGAAAAAAATCTCATAAGCTATATTTCAAAAGGTATTGTTTGTAACAATAAAATTTTTGATAGTGCTACTGAAGAAAAATTGAACACAGAAAAGCAATCAAAATTAAAACAAGAATTGTATGATAGTGGCAAAATTTGCGATAAATTGGAACCATATGATATACAACAAAGATATGGATTTAAATCTAATTTATGGACATACATGCCAACTATAAAAACTACAGAAGATTTGTGGATGAATTTTAAATCTATATTAGAAAGTCACAATTATGGACCTTTAGAAGGTAAAAAACTTAGCGATAATGAATTCAATCAAGTAAAGTCGATAATATCAGCGATTAGAACACCATACGAAGCAGGCCAGTTCTTATATGGATATAATGGTGTATCACAGGTAAATGTAGATTTAGATAGTGGTAAACACGCAATCTTAACCGTATTTGACCAGAGACAGGTTGGGGCAGGAGAGACTGTATACCAGGTTGTAAATCAGATACAAAGGCCAGCAAAGAGACCAGGCATGAAGAAGAGGATCTTTGACACAACTCTATTGATAAATGGATTACCTATTATACAGATAGAAGAAAAAAAGGATGGCAGAGATGTAAATGAAGCTTTGAATCAGATGCACCAGTATATAGACGAGGGACAGTATACAGATATTTTTTCGACCCTACAGATATTAGTAGGTATGACACCAAATAATACCAAGTACATGGCAAATACAACATCTGATAAATTTAATAAAGACTTTGCATTTAACTGGCAGAGAAAAGAAGATAATAATCCTGTCAGAGGATGGCAAGAGTTTGCAGACTCGATGCTGACTATACCAATGGCCCATCAAATGGCGACAAACTATATGATCCTAGACGGTACAAAAAACAAAGAATCCTTAAAAGTCATGAGGTCATATCAGGTATATGCAACACAAAATGCTATTAATGCTATCAAACATGCCGATTTTAACTTTGGTACAAATAAGTTGGGATATATATGGCATACTACAGGCTCAGGTAAAACGATTACCAGCTTTAAGACTGCTTGGCTGGCCAATAGACTTTCTAATATAGATAAGGTGGTATTTGTAGTAGATAGGATAGCCCTTACCAAGCAAACTTTAGATAGCTATATGGCCTATGATCCGGACTATTCAACAACAGACAACTCAAAATCATCTGCAGTTATGGATACCGAAAACACGGGTGAGCTTAGCAGAAAATTAAAGTCAAAGGAAGGTGGAATAATAGTCACATCAGTTCAAAAATTACATAAGTTGGTCCAGAGATCAGGTTTTAAATCTCCTGATAGGAATATTCTTTTTGTTGTGGATGAGGCGCATAGGTCAACTGGTGGAGAAAGCTTTGACGCTATACAAAAAGCCTTTAAAAAAGCTGCTTGGATAGGGTATACGGGAACACCAATGTTTGATAATAAATCTAAAGGACTTAGGACGCAGGATATCTTTGGTGAATTATTGCATGCCTACACAATTAAAGAAGCTATAAAAGACAAGAATGTACTGGGATTTAAGGTTGACTTTGAAACAACAATAGACGAGAAAGAAATGAAGGAAAAGTATCTGCCAAGCTTCTATGCGGATCAACACCCCAAATGGAGAGAAGATCAGATAAAGAAAAAGATAGATAATATTGGTCCAGAAGACATGGATGATGCAGTAGAAGCCAGCTTCTACGATGAAAACTATGACCATGTCAAATTAGTTGTAGAAGATATATTTAAAAACTGGAGAAATAGGTCCAATGACTTCAAGTACAATGCTATGTTGACTACACATGTAGGTGGTAATAGGGCGTCTATACCTATGGCCGTAATGTATTATGATGAGTTTCAAAGGGTAAATGAGGAAAGGCGATCAAAAAATTTATTTACTTTAAAAGTTGGTATAACATTTAGCATAAATAATACTAATAATGATCAAATGCTGAAAACCAACCAAGATTTAACAAGGATAATTGAAAATTATAATACGGAATTTGGTACAGAATTCGGTTTAGATGATGTGACAGGCTATACTCAGGACCTAACAATGAGATTAAAAAAGGCTTCATCTGATGGGAAAAATTTAGATCTAGTAATAGTGGTAGATCAATTGTTAACAGGTTTTGATGCCCCTGAAATGAATACATTGTACGTTGATAGAACCCTAAAAGGAGCTGGCTTAATTCAGGCTTATTCTAGGACAAATAGAATACATAATATGCAAGATAAGCCTTGGGGAAGAATTGTAAACTACAGATGGCCAGCTTATAACGAAAAATTAATGAAAGAGGCTCTTGCCATATACTCTGAAAAAACGTCTGCTGATTTAAAAAAGACTACGAGAGAGTTGGTAGATGATGATGGAATACTTGCTAAGGAATTTAACACTGTATTTAAAGAGGTTAAGGAAATAGTAGATAAGCTAGCGGATATGACTAGTGAGTTTATAGAGTTACCGGCTTCTGAAAACAAAAAAGAAGAAATGTTTGGCTTGTTGAGAAAATACAATATGGGAATGGCTAAGTTAAAACAATATGATCCAGAAAAAACCAAGGATGGTCAGGAGATTGGTTTCGATTATGATAGGCCAGAAGCGCTACTAGAAGCATTGGGAATGACATCAGATCAAGAAATACAGCTTACAACAGTTTTGGCAAATGAATTAAAGCAAGAGTTAGCTAAGATAAAGAAAGTCTCAATATACCAATTGGAGTTAAAGATGACCCATGTAAAAGAGATAAGCGTAAACTATGACTATTTAAATGAGTTAGTAGCTGATTTATTAAATCAGATACACGAAAACAAGAAGGACGAGGCTGAAGATACTAGAAATAGCTTATACAAATTTGCAGACGGAATGGATGATAGAATATATGCTAAGAAAATAAAAAATGCTGCAGATGCTATTTATAATGGTGAATACCCACCAGAAGGCAGCGATTTTAAATATCCTGCCAAGCCTGAGAAGAGTAACCAATTTATAAATCAGGCCAATGAAGCCAGTGTAGAGAAGAAATTGCTGGATTTCAGGATTAAGTGGGGATTGGTAGATATAATATCTAAGGAAGACATGAGTAGTATGATAAATTCTCATAGGTATGGACAGGATGATTTAGATGATGCCAATATGGTCACTATGATCTTGACAGAGTCTAGCAATAAGTATAAGACTTTAGCCTATGATGAAAATATAAAGTCCATGTCAAAGATAAAGTACAGAAAAGAGCTAAGATTTGCTCTAAAAAGTATTGCAGATGATATTGTGGGAGAATAGTCATGGTATTAGAAAATAAGTTAAATATAAGTAGTGATTTAGAACTTAATAAGCTCGAAGAAAAAATAAGCAAAAGCAAGGCACTAGACATGTTTGAAAGCGGAAAAATCAAGCAAATTGAAGTTGGCACATTTAAAGGTTTATCCCAGATTCATAAATATCTATTTGAAGATATATACGATTTTGCAGGTCAAATAAGAGGAGTAAATATATCCAAGGGGAATTTTAGGTTTGCACCTATAATGTACCTTGAAGAGGCTCTCAACAAAATCGATCAATTGCCACAATCGAGCTTTGATGAAATAATAGAAAAATATGTGGAAATGAATGTGGCCCATCCATTTAGAGAAGGTAATGGCAGGAGTATGAGAATTTGGCTGGACTGTATACTAAAAAAGGAACTAGGTCTAGTGGTCGATTGGAGTATTGTCGATAAGCAAGATTATCTATTGGCCATGGAAAGAAGTCCAGTTAAGGATATAGAGATTAAATATTTGTTAAAAGCTGCCTTGACAGATAGGGTAGATGATAGAGAAATCTATATGAAGGGTATAGATGCTAGCTATGGATATGAAGGTTATAGTGAGTATAAGGCTAGTGAACTTAGGTAAGGAGGAGTGTATTTTATGAAAGATAAGGAAGTTAGGAAGGTTCCCAAGCTACGTTTTCCTGGATTTACGGATGATTGGGAACAGCGTAAGTTGGGTGAACTCGTTGATAGAGTAGTTCGCAAGAATACAAACAACGAATCTACGCTACCATTAACAATCTCAGCACAATATGGTTTGGTTGACCAAATCACATACTTTAATAACCGTGTTGCAAGCCGAGATGTGAGCAACTATTACTTAGTGCTGAACGGCGAATTTGCCTACAACAAAAGCACCTCTGATGGCTATCCATTTGGTGCGGTCAAAAGACTTGATCTGTACGAAAAAGGCGTGCTATCAACGCTTTACATCGTTTTTGCTCCCAAGAAAGAGCAGCAGATTGATTCGGATTATCTGACCGTTTTCTTCGATACAGATAGGTGGCACAAAGGTGTTGCTGAGAGAGCTGCCGAGGGTGCAAGGAATCACGGGCTTCTCAATATTTCTGCCGAGGATTTCTTTGATATAGACCTTTCTGTACCTAAAGATATTGTAGAGCAAAAGCAAATCGGGGCGTTTATTCGTCAGCTCGATAACCTTATTACCCTTCATCAGCGTAAGTTGGAAAACTTGAAAAATCTGAAAAAAGGCCTACATCAAAAAATGTTTCCTAAAAATGGTGAAAAGGTACCAGAGCTAAGATTTCCAGGATTTACTGACGATTGGGAACAGCGTAAGTTGGGAGAATTAGGGAATGTTGGTATGTGTAAGCGAATATTTAAAGAACAAACTTTTGATGAAGGTGATGTTCCTTTTTTCAAAATTGGTACATTCGGAGGAGAAGCTGATGCTTTTATTTCTAGAGAATTATTCGAGGAATATAAGAAGAAATATCCGTATCCTGAAAAGGGGGCTATATTAATTTCTGCTTCAGGAACTATAGGGAGAACTGTCGAATTCACTGGTAGAGACGAGTATTTTCAAGATTCCAATATTGTATGGTTGAAACACGATTCAAGGTTGTTAGATAGTTTTTTGAAGTACGTATATGAGTGTATTAAGTGGAATGGAATTGAAGGTAGTACGATTAAAAGATTATATAACAATAATATTCTAAAAACAGAAATTAGGTTACCAGAAATTAATGAACAAAAACAAATTTCAACCTTCTTTAAATTTATAGACAACCTTATTACCCTTCACCAGCGTAAGTTAGAGCATTTACAGATGCAGAAAAAAGGTTTATTACAGCAGATGTTCGTATAAAAGGACATAAAATTAAGAATAGGAGATTAACATGGATAATAAAATACAATCAATAACAAGCAAATTATGGGCTATGGCCAACGAACTGAGAGGAAATATGGATGCCTCAGAGTTTAAAAACTACATACTTTCATTTATGTTTTACAGGTATTTATCTGAACATCAGGAGAGATATCTTGCTGAAACAAATGTTTTGGAACCTAGAGAGGGCATGACGATAAACGATATATACATGGAAGAAGCCGTTGGAGAAGACTTAAACGATTATCTTGAGGAGATTGCCCTTAGTCTCGGCTATGCAATTGCTCCAGAAGACACATGGGAAAGTCTTTGTAATAAGATAAATGACAGTAGTGTCATACCTAGTGACTATCAGAATATGTTTGATAATTTTAATAATAATGTAAAATTAAATACCAATGCAGAAGAAGACTTTACAGGTGTGTTTAATGACATTAACCTAGGTGATTCAAGACTTGGAGCAACTACAACTGCTCGTGCCAAGGCTCTTAGTAATATTGTTAAGTTGGTTGATGAAATAGAATATATGTCAGAAGATGGAAGAGATATACTTGGTGAAATATACGAGTATTTGATTGGTCAGTTTGCAGCTAGTGCAGGTAAAAAAGGTGGAGAATTCTATACTCCGCATCAGGTGAGCCAGATATTAGCCAGGATAGTGACTAGTGGCAGGAAAGAAACTAGTGAAAAATTTAGTCTATATGATCCGACTATGGGTTCAGGATCACTTTTATTGACTGTTAGAGATGCTTTGCCAGGTGGAGAAAAAACAGGTTCTATAGATTTTTATGGCCAGGAGTTAAATACAACTACTTATAACTTAGCTAGGATGAATTTGATGATGCATGGAGTAGAGTATAAGAATATGACTTTACACAATGCTGACACACTTGAAAATGACTGGCCAGATGGTCCAGATGATAAGGGGATTGATCGTCCGAGGTCATTTGATGCAGTAGTTGCTAACCCACCTTATTCAGCAAAATGGGACAACAGTGAGCGTAAATTAAAGGACCCTAGATTTTCGGAGTATGGCAAGTTGGCACCGGCTTCAAAGGCGGACTTTGCATTTATACTACATAGTTTATATCACTTAAAAGATACAGGTAAAATGGCCATAGTATTGCCGCATGGTGTATTATTTAGAGGAGCTGCAGAAGGAAAGATACGTAAGGTTCTCATAGAAAGTAAAAATTACCTAGACGCTGTTATAGGATTACCTTCAAATTTATTCTATGGTACAGGTATACCAACGACTATACTTGTATTTAGAAAGGATAGGACAGCAAGAAATGTACATGATATTCTGTTTATAGATGCTAGTAATGAGTTTGTCAAAGGAAAGAATCAGAATACACTAACAGATGAGATAATTAATAAGATAGTGACTACTTATGAAAAACGTGAAACTGTTGATAAATATTCATACCTTGCTAGTATGGAAGAGATAAAAGAAAATGACTACAATCTTAATATTCCAAGATATGTGGATACTTTTGAGGAAGAAGAACCAATAGACTTACTGGAAGTTGCCAGATTGTTGGAAGAAGACAACAGAGAAATTGCTAAGTTAGAAGCAGAAATCAACGAACAGTTGAAAATATTGGGATTGGAGTTATAAAATTGTAGGGAAAGGCTATGCCTTTCCCTATTTGGCTATCAAGATTGGGAACAGCGTAAGTTGGATGAATGTTTTTACGAAAGAACTGAAAAACAGAGTACAGGGGAATTATTATCAGTAACAATAGAAAATGGGGTAAGAAAATTTAGTGAATTATTAAAAAAGGATAATTCTAGTGAAGATAAATCGAATTATAAAAAAGTTTGCAAAGGTGACATTGCGTATAACTCTATGAGGATGTGGCAGGGAGCTTGTGGTAAATCAGATTATGATGGTTTAGTAAGTCCTGCATATACTGTATTAGTAGCAAAAATAAATGTAGATTCAAATTATATGGCATATATGTTTAAAACATATGATATGCTTGTTAAATTTCAAAGATTTTCGCAAGGAATGACATCGGATACTTGGAATCTAAAATTTAATGCATTGAAAAAAATAGAATTATACATAGGTAGTTATAAAGAACAAAAAGAAATATGTAATATATTGGTGATGCTTGACAACCTTATTACCCTTCACCAGCGTGAGTAGTTAAAATATTACACAATTTGTTTAACCTAAAGAAAGACCAGATAAGGATCTCATAACAATATCAATATCCTTATTTTCCAGTTCCTGTATGATATGTAAGTAGGTTTTTTGCGTGGTGGCTATACTAGAGTGTCCTAGTCTGCGAGCAACGCTAGCTGTTGAAACTCCTGCAAATAACAGCAATGAGGCGTGTGTATGCCTTAATCCATGTAGGCTTATTACAGGGATTTTTGCCTTCTCACATCTACGTTTTAGTAGACTATTAATCGTTGAATTGTAGACTGGTTTAATACCCACAAAAATAGGTTGATCATTTGGTAGACCTTTGATCAATTGCGAAAATTGAATTATGGTTTGCCAATCAAGATGAATTTTCCTTACCGATGATTTGTTTTTTGTAGGCAGAAAACCTCCAACATATTTGTAGTCCCATGTTTTGTTTATTGACAAAACTTGCCTAGAAAAATCAAAGTCATTAGGAGTCAATGCAAGGGCTTCTGAAAATCTCATACCAGTTTTTGCAACAAGTAGGATAAACCAGTCCCAATTTAAGTGTCCGTCTAATTCTAGAGAATCTAATAGTTTGTGTAGTTCGTACTGGTTTAGATATTTTTGTTTTTTGATACGTGGCTGTTTGCCTTTAATGATGACTTTTCTTGTAGGATCTCTATCAATGAGGCCATCGTCTACAGCATCGAGAATAGAAGACTTTAGCTGATGGTGGAAATCCATTGTAGTCTGCCTTTCGTGGTATATAGCGTAGTCATTGATCAACTTTTGATAGGCAATTCTGCTCATTTCACCAACTTCCAGATCTGGAATTAGTCTCTCCAACCATGAATGGGTCATAAGGTATTTATTCATTGTAACTGCACGTATAGCACCTTCTTTGTAAATGTGTATCCACCTTCTATAATACTCATGAAATAGTTCGTTTCTCTTGTTATTAATATACATAATGTTACCCCCTCAAATCTACTCACGCTGATGAAGGGTAATAAGGTTATCTAGATATTTGAAAAATTTACATATGCAATTCTGTTCGTTCGATGAGGGATAAAGTAAATCTACTTTCGTTAAATCTGAATTTCTAAGATGTACAACTGATTTTCCTTGTGCCCTCTTTGAAAGTTCTTTTTGTTGCCTTCCATTTGAAATTGTTAACGCTAGAAATGTAGGGATAATACTTTCATTAACAGAAATAATGTTCAAATCTCCACCAAGTATAATTCCACTATTTTCAACTACTGAAGCTCTTGAAATATCACTTGCAGTTTCACCAGAGGCCGGCACAATAACTTCACCACCTTTACTTAGCACTGAATTTGGCTTTTCTTTAACATAAGTATCTACGTTTCTGATAACAGTTTCATAATTAGTATACAATCTACCATAAAGAATAATTGGTTGCCCATATATAACTAGATCTGCTTTTGAATAACTATTCCCCTTAGAAAATTCTGATATATCTCCCAACTTACGCTGTTCCCAAGCAATTCAATTATAATAAAAAGATTACTATTTAACTTATTTAGAAAAATTTACAATTCCCAACAAGTTTTGAAATTTACGATTGATATTAATAGGTTTGGAACTGAATGTATTAAGAAAGCTTTAAGATAAGAACATACAATTAACCCCCATCCTATTCCTATAACTTAGGATATCAAATATACCTTCCAAGCAACAGTCAGGAGAAGAATTTAAATAATACCACTGCGAAGATGAAGATTCGAAAATCCAGGTGCTTGCACATTTGGATTTTACTGAATCGAGCACTGGTATTATAAATTCTTACTCCGGGTTGCTGAAGGTATATGGATATCTATAACCAGTAGGATTTATTGCTTGAAAAGATGTAAAATTAATGATAAAATCAATTATAGGATAGTGATATTCAAGAAATAAAATATAAGATTCAGAATAAAGGAGGAGACTTATGTTAGAAATAGGTTTGAAGCGTGTTGAAAAGACAATGGTTGATAAGACTAATACAGCAGCTGCTATAGGTAGTGGAGGTTTAGAAGTATTTTCTACACCAAGTATGATATCTCTAATGGAGTGTACCTGCAAGCTGTGTGCCCAGGAACACCTAGAAGAAGGCTTGGGGACTGTAGGAATATCTGTAGAAACTAATCACAAGGCAGCTACTCCAATAGGTATGGAGGTTACTTGTGAGTGTGAATTGGTAGAGATAGATAGGTCAAGACTAGTCTTTAAGGTTAGGTGTTATGATGAGTTGGAAGAAATTGGTGAGTGTACTCACCAGAGATTTATCGTTGATAACGAAAAGTTCCTTGCCAATGTAAATGCCAAGATAGAAAGGGCTAAGAACAGGTAAATTTGTCAAGATAAATAGGTGTTGGACTAAAATAGGTAATACCTAGGAATAATAGACAAGAGAATAGATGCAAGAGGAAATGACAAAACAAAAGAGCTAAGAACCTTATCTGTGATGGAGGGTCTTAGCTCTTTTTTGATGATTGTTTTTTATTATATATCACACTCATATTTCTATAATTATTCAAAGTCCTTGTACATAAGTGATGGCTGTATACCTGTGTTGTTCTGGTACTTGCCGCTCTTGTACAGGTCGTATTCACCAAGTATATCATGGTAGTATATCTGGCAAATCTGTGTATTTGGATATATCTTGATAGGTTGAACACAGAATATTTCTAGAGTCCAGTATCCAGCAAAACCGATATCACCAAAGCCTGCAGTTACATGTATAAACAGACCTAGTCTGCCTGTAGATGACCTACCTTCTAGCATAGGTACAAATTTTTCAGTCTTAGTAAATTCATTTGTCCTGCCAAGGTATAGCTTGTTTGGTTCAAGAATTAGACCCTCTTCTGGGATTTTTATCTTCTTTGTCTTGTTTGGTATTTTCATATCCAATAGGTCATTTTCGTATACCAAGAGTTCATCACTCAGGCTTAGGTTGTAGCTATTAGGATTTACCTTAGACTCGTCAAATGGTTCAATTACTATTTTTTTTTCTTTTATATTTTTCAGTATTTCCTTACCTGATAGTATCATTGTCTTCTCCTTTCGAAAAAAAGAATTATATTTGTATTTTAGCACAAAAATCCATATATTGAAATCATTTAAGGAAAAGTAGAGGATATTTTTTACTTATTTAGGGTGCTTATAGTATAATAGAGTCATGAGCAATTTTATGGGGGTGATAGGTATGGATATAAAGACATTGACAGAAAGGGTAATAGGTGGTCACTTGGTTACAAGAGAAGAGGCTCTATTCTTGTATGACCAGCCACTTGTGGACTTGGGGAGGTATGCAAATGCCATTAGAGAACACTTTTGTGGTGACCAATTTGATATATGTACCATTATAAATGGCAAGAGTGGCCTCTGTTCAGAGGATTGTCGTTTTTGCGCCCAGTCTAGTCACTATAATACAGGGGCTAAGGTATATTCACTATTATCAGAGGAAGAAATACTGGCAGATGCAAAGAAGAATGATGAGCAAGGAGTGCTTAGGTATTCTATAGTTACAGCTGGCAAGAAGCTGTCTAATGATGAAGTAGATAGTATGTGTCAGATAATAAGAAGGATAAAGAGAGAGTGTGATATTTCCGTATGTGTATCTTTTGGCCTTTTGGATGAAGAACAGTTCAGAAAAGTTAAAAAGGCTGGAGCAGATAGGGTCCACAATAATTTAGAGGCATCAGAGAGGTTTTTCCCATACGTATGTAGTAGTCATACCTTTGCTGACAAGCTTGAGGCTATAAGGGCTGCTCAAGCTGCAGGTTTGGATGTATGTAGTGGAGGTATTATGGGACTAGGAGAGACTGTAAAGGACCGTATTGATATGGCACTTAGTCTTAGAGAGATAGGCGTTAAGAGTATCCCTATTAATATGTTAAATCCTATTCTAGGTACTCCAATGGAAAAGTATGATAAATTGACGAGTGATGAAATGCAGAGAATAGTCAGTGTGTATAGGTTTATTTTACCAGATGCTTTTATCCGACTAGCTGGTGGTAGAGGCCTGATAGGTGATAAGGGCAAGTCCTGTTTCCAATCTGGTGCCAATGCGGCTATATCGGGTCATATGCTGACTACTGCTGGTATAACAGTTGAGACAGACAAGAGGCTTTTAGAAGAAATGGGCTACAGGATATATAGGTAGTATAGGTAATGATATATGTGCTATTAATATATAATTCATAGATTTATAGCTTAATAAATAATTTATATAAGTGGGTTAAATAATAATGATTAAAATGATTGCGTTTGGAGGTAGTAGATGAAATTAATTGTGGGTACTAGGGGCAGTGCCTTGGCTCTTGCACAGACCGACAGTATAATTGATATGATTTTGGATAAATTTCCAGACTTGGAGATAGAAAAAAAGATAATTAAAACCAAGGGTGATAGGATTCTAGATAGGTCACTTGACAAGATTGGAGACAAGGGTATATTTGTAGATGAAATAGAAAGAGAATTGTTAGATGGGAGCATAGACTTTGCAGTTCATAGTCTAAAGGATATGCCTACAAAAATTGGTTCAGGTCTAAAGTTGACAAGGACACCTTTGAGACAAGACCCCAGAGATGTCTTGGTTCTTAATTCAAAGTACAAAATTAGTTCGGATAAGGTGATGCAATGGCTAAGAACTAGTGAAGGTCTAAAAATAGGGACTGGTAGCAAGCGTAGGATAGCCCAATTGAAAAAAATAAACGAGTCTATAGTTCCAGTTATGATCAGGGGGAATATAGGGACCAGGATAGAAAAAATATATAAAGAGGACCTAGATGCCATAGTCATAGCTGCTGCGGGTATTAATCGTTTAGGGATTAGTGGTATAAGTGCCTACCATTTTTCCTATGATGAGATGGTTCCAGCATGTGGTCAGGGGGCTCTGGCTGTAGAGGTAAGGTCTGAGGATGAGTATATCAATGGCATACTTGATTCCCTGGCTGATGACCAGGCGTGTATGGAAGTAGAGGCAGAGAGGGCTTTTTTAGAGACCATAAATGGGGGCTGTCATATACCTGTAGGTGCCATTGTCAATGAATCTGACGACGGATACTATCTTAGGGGAATGTATGGAAATGAAAATTGTGAAAGCATAGTATATGGGCAGATTAGATTTGAGGTTGGTATTGAATCTGCTAGGCAGGCAGGTATTGATCTGGCCAAGGTCCTAATTGAAAAGTTAAAAGAGGAAGAAAAATATGAGTAAGGGAAAAGTCTACCTAGTTGGGGCAGGCCCTGGTGACTATGGTCTAATAACCTTGAAGGGGATAGACTGCATAGCCAAGGCTGACATAATTATTTATGATAGGCTGGTAAATAGGGACCTATTAAAAAGTGCCAAGCCCGGGTGTGCGTTTGTATACGTTGGCAAGAAGTCAAGCAAGCATATAATGGCTCAAGAACAGATAAATGATACTATAGCTGAGTCTGCAGCTAGTGGCAAGATTGTAGTTAGGTTGAAGGGTGGAGACCCATTTGTATTTGGCAGGGGTGGAGAAGAGGCTGAGCTTATATACGACCAGGGCATAGACTTTGAAATTGTGCCAGGGGTAACGTCCTCTATAGGTGGTTTGGCCTATGCTGGTATTCCGGTTACCCACCGTGATTTTGCCTCGTCATTCCATGTGGTGACTGGCCATGCCAAGAAGGATGATAGTCTGGATATAAACTGGGAGTCCCTGGCTAAGGAAAAGGGGACTGTGGTATTTTTGATGGGGATTGGAAATATCAAGCATATTGCAGAGATGCTTATTAGTCATGGCAGAGACCCTGAGACACCAGTTGCCTTTGTATCGAATGCAACTAGCTACAAGCAGAGGACTGTTAGGACTAATTTGGGCGATGCCTACGAATGTGTTCAGAGGGAAAAAATCAAGCCTCCTAGCCTCTTTGTAGTGGGTGGAGTAGTCAATTTGTCTGACAAGCTTGGTTTCTATGAGAGAAAGCCCTTATTTGGAAAGACTATAATAGTGACTAGGACTAGGAAGAAAAATAGTGACCTGAGGAAAAAAATAGAGGAATTAGGAGGTAAGACCTTTGAACTGTCGACTATAGATATAAAAGACAAGAAGGATATAGGAAGGGTCTTGATTGAGAAACTGACTAGCAGGAAATACACTCATATAGCCCTTACAAGTCACAATAGTGTGGATATATTCTTCAAAAACCTTATAAAAGAAGGTTTTGATTTTAGGAAACTGGCTGGAATCAAGATTGCCAGTGTAGGCAAGGCTACTAGCAAGGCCATTATGGTGTATGGACTTGTTCCAGATATTGAGACTAGTAAATCTACAGGGGCAGACCTTGCAGATGTGATTCTTGAGGACATAGGAAATGCTGGATATGAAAATCCATCTATTCTATTCCCATGTTCTGAAATAGCCAGCAAGTCTATAGAGGATGCCATGAAGTCTGCCAGGGTAGACCTTGATAGGGTGGACTTGTACACCAATACCGTAAATATGGCTATAAAGGATGAACTTTTGGATATTCTAGTCAAGGAAAAGATTGATTATATAACCTTCACGAGCTCTTCGACTGTCAAGTATCTAGTGGAGATTTTAGGTAGAGACAGAGAGCTCATAAGAGGCATAAAGAAGGTGTCAATTGGTAGCATAACTAGTCAGACTATAAGGGACCTAGGCTTTAGTGTGGATATGGAATCAGACTCCGCTAGTATAGATTCGATGCTGGCTGCCATATTAGAAGATGTAAAAGGAGATATAAATGATAAGAAGACCGAGACGATTAAGAGTGAGTAAGATAACTAGAGATTTGGTGAGAGAAACTAGGCTAGATATGAAGGCTTTGGTGTACCCAATCTTTGTTGTCGAAGGAGAAAATATTAAAAGTGAAATTAAGTCCATGCCAGGTGTATATCATTTTTCAATAGATAAGCTAGATGATGAGATTGAAGATATAATAAATCATGGAATACAAAATATAATGATATTTGGGGTTACGCATGACAAGGATGCCTGTGCAAGCTCAGGTTTTGCAGAGGATGGTATAGCACAAAGGGCCGTTAGGAAGGTAAAATCATTGACTAACGACCTGAATGTCATAACTGATGTCTGTATGTGCGAGTACACTGATCATGGTCATTGTGGTATCCTAGACGATACAGGCTATGTGGACAATGACAGGACCTTGGCAGTTCTAGCCAAGATAGCCCTTAGTCATGCCCAGGCAGGGGCAGATATGGTGGCCCCATCAGACATGATGGATGGAAGGGTTGGAGCAATTAGGAAGGTCCTTGACGAGCATGGCTTTGTGAAGGTGGGGATTATGGCCTACAGTGCCAAGTTTGCATCCAACTTCTATGGACCTTTTAGGGATGCGGCCGATTCAGCGCCAGCCTTTGGAGATAGGAAGACCTACCAGATGGACCCTTCAAACTTTAGAGAGGCCATGCTAGAATGTGCCTATGATATAGAGGAAGGGGCAGACATGATAATGGTCAAGCCAGCCCTGTCATACCTAGATGTAATAAGGGGGGCTAGGGATAGGTTTGATGTACCTATAGTAGCCTATAATGTAAGTGGTGAATACTCTATGATTAAATTAGCCATAAGTCAAGGACTTCTCAATGAAGAGGCCATGTATGAGGCGGTCATGTCTATAAAGAGGGCAGGTGCAGATATAATAATCACTTATTTTGCCAAGGACTTGACCAGGTATATTGGTAGCTATTAGGTTTATAAATAATTTTTCGGACGATATGTATTTATTACGGTGGTTAAAATATTTAAATTAGGGGCTCATCTTGGGCCCTTTTTGAGTGCAAGAAAGTATCCTCAATTATATTGGTATTTATGCCAAATATTGTATATAATATTATAAGTGAAAGATTATATATGGGAGGTGGCTATGTTTTTTCCAGTAATGATAGACTTATCGGATATAGATGTCTTGGTAGTAGGCGGCGGCAAGATTGCCTACAGGAAGGTCAAAAAGCTTTTGAACTTCGGTGGCAGGATAAGGGTGGTTGCCCTTGATTTTTGTCAGGAGTTTTATGCTGAAAATGAAGCAAGTATAAGGATGTTTAAAAGGGTCTTTGAAGATACAGACCTAGATGGGGTCGACTTAGTTTATACAGCCACTGATAATAGTGACCTCAATGCCCATATAAGTGACCTATGCAGGTCAAGGAAGATATTGGTGAATAGGGTAGATGACCATACTGATTCAAGCTTCATAAATATGGCAAGCACAAGCAAGGTCTATGATGGACAGGATGTTTTGCTGGCTGTATCATGTTTTGGACAAAACCCTAGCTTGACCAAGTATATATGCAAGAAGTTAGAGGAAGATTTTTTGGAGGATAGATAATGAATATAGATGATTTAAACCCTGCCCAAAGGCAGGCAGTAGAGAGGACTGAGGGGCCGGTATTGATTTTGGCTGGAGCCGGCTCTGGCAAGACCAAGGTACTGACTACTAGGATAGCCTACCTAGTAGAAGACAAGCAGGTCATGCCGGCAAATATTTTGGCCATAACCTTTACAAACAAGGCAGCCAACGAAATGAGGGAGAGGGTTGAAAAGATAATCGGGGAAAACTCTAGGGATATGTGGATATCTACCTTCCACTCATGCTGTGTGAGAATTTTGAGGAAGGACATCAACAAGATAGGGTATAACAGGAGTTTCGTAATTTATGATGCTTCAGACCAGTTGACCCTGGTAAAAGACTGTTTGAAGGAACTGAATTTGGACGATAAAAAGTTTGAACCAAGGAGCATAATATCCTACATATCATCAGCCAAAGACAAGCTACAGACACCCAAGGACTTTGCTAGAGAGGCAGCTGGAGATGTATGGTTATCAAAAATAGCTGATGTCTATGCCATCTACCAGGATAGACTCTTGAGAAATAGTGCCCTGGACTTTGATGACCTAATAGTCAAGACAGTAGAGCTACTCCAATCAAACGAGGATGTCCTAAACTTTTACAGGGGCAAGTTCAAGTATATAATGGTGGATGAGTACCAGGATACATCAAGAGCCCAGTATGAATTGATCAAGATGCTGGCCCAGGGTCACCAGAATATATGCGTGGTTGGGGATGATGACCAGAGTATATATGGCTGGAGAGGGGCAGATATCAGGAATATATTGGAGTTTGAAAAGGACTATGATGATGTATTTGTTGTGAAGTTGGAACAGAATTACAGGTCTACCCAGCTGATACTAGACACTGCCAACCACCTTATAGCCAACAATATAGAGAGAAAGAAAAAGAGGCTATGGAGTGACAAGAAGGAAGGCCAGTTGGTCAAGGTCAAGCTACTTAGAAATGAGGTAGAAGAGGCCAGCTATGTGGCAGAAGAAATATACAATAATTCTATGGAGACAGGTAGACCTTTTGAAGACTACGCTGTCCTATACAGGGCCAATGCCCAGGCCAGAGCAGTAGAAGACGCCCTGAACAGGTTCCAGATACCCTATAATATATATGGGGGTACCAAGTTCTATGAGAGAAAAGAAATAAAGGACCTATTGGCCTATCTTAGGATAATAGTCAACCCACAGGACGATATATCGGTCAAGAGGGTAATTAATGTTCCTAGGAGGGGTATAGGTCTAAGGACAATAGAAAAGCTGGAAGACAGGTCTAGCTTGATGAAGGAGAGCATCTACTCTGTTATTTTGGATGTAGATAATAATTCTGATATATCTACCAAGGCCAAGAAGAGTATAAATGAGTTTTTGGACCTGATAGGTATATTTAGGACTTTAGTTGATGCCTATTCGCCTAGTCAGTTAGTAGAAAAGGTTCTTGATATGACAGGCTATATTTATGAGCTAGAAGAGATAGTGGCCAAGAACCAGAGTCTGCAAAACGGAAAGGCAGAGGATGCCCAGGACAGGATAGATAACCTAAAGGAATTTATATCTATAGCCATTGAATATGAAAATTCAGACCTCAACAATGAGGAAGAAAAGAATTTGGAGAATTTCCTGTCTTCTATATCACTTTCGAGTGACATAGCAGATGAGGAAGAGGAAGGCCTATCAAAGGTATCTATGATGACCATGCACTCGTCAAAGGGCTTGGAATTTCCAGTAGTATTTATAGTTGGTATGGAGGAGAAAATCTTCCCTATAGCCAGGGCCATTGCATCTATGTCTGATTCCGATATTGAAGAAGAGCGTAGGCTTTGCTATGTAGGAATTACTAGGGCCATGCAGGAACTCTACTTGACATATGCAGCTAGTAGGACCCTATACGGTAAGACCTCTGTAAATATGAAGTCCAGATTTTTGGGAGAATTGCCTGAGGAAACTGTGGAGGTTCTAGACTCACCAGTCAAGGTGAATAAGTACGACAATGCGGACTACAGCCTCCTACACAACTATGCCCAGAAGTACAAGAACAGCATGAATATGTCAAATATCAAAAAGGTAGCCAAGAGTGCCAGACTAAGTGAAGGTTTGGCTAATAGAACCAGTTCAAGTGACCAGACTCATATGGAGACCTCACAGGAGCGACCAGGATCTAATATAGGCAGTGAAGGCAAGGGATATGACTCATATGATGCCGACACTATACCTAAGCTCAAGATTGGCTCTATAGTGGAGCACCCTAAGTTTGGAGAAGGCTCTATAATATCCAAGGCAGGGGCTGAAGTGACAATAGCCTTCAAGATAAAGGGGGTCAAGAAGATTAACCTAGAGTATACCAGCATCAAGGTTTTGAAATATTAATAAAAAAGTGAAATTATCAAGAAAGGGAGGTTGGATATGTTAAATGAAAATTCGTTTGAACTAGGCCAAGACCTAGTCGACTATATAAATGATAGCCCAACCATGTACAATGCAGTAGAGAATATAAGACTATGGTTGGATGAATACAATTTTGAGAGGCTAGATCTGGCTGATGACTGGAATCTAGTCAAGGGAGGCAAGTACTACCTAGTAGTAAATTCCTCTTCGATATTCGCTTTTGTAGTAGCAGGTGAAAGGATTGAGAAGGAAGGATTTAGGATTATAGGAAGTCATACTGACTCTCCAGGCTTTAAATTGAAACCTAATCCAGAAATTAGAGAAGGCCAGTACCTAAAGTTGAATGTAGAGCCCTATGGTGGCATGATTTTAAATACTTGGTTAGATAGGCCCCTATCCCTGGCTGGAAGAGTATTTACTAGAAATATAGATAATCCATTTAAACCAATTGAACATATAGTAAAGGTGGACAGGCCCATTTGTATAATACCGAACCTAGCTATTCATATGAATAGGGAAATAAACGATGGCTATACCTACAACAAGCAAGACGACATGGCACCTCTTGTTTTGGAGTCCTATGAGGGTGATGAAAAAGAATACATAAAATCACTTTTGCTCAGAGAAATAAATATGACTAACAGGGAAAAAATATCTATTGATGATATTTTGGACTATGATATCTACCTATATGAATACGAAAAGGGAAGTCTGATAGGTGATGAGAAAGAATACATTTCTTGTGGTAGGTTGGATAATCTTGCCAGCCTTCATGCTAGTATATCAGCGCTTTTGTATGGAGATAGTGCAGGAAGGAATATTTGTAATGAGGATATAGACATTAGGTCCTTTAGGAATGTCATGGCCATCAATGAATCCAGTATGGAAGAATCTGCACAGGACAAGGCTAGCTTTGAAGGAGTTAGGCTAGTGGCAGCCTTTAACAATGAAGAAGTAGGTAGCCAGACTAGGCAGGGGGCAGATTCCCAGCTCTTGACAAATATATTGGAGAGGATAGCTTTAGGTTTAGGTAAAAATAAGGTCCAGCTATTGAGGTCATATGAATCTTCATTTATGATATCCGCAGATTTGGCACATGCAGTCCATCCGAACAAGTCTGCTGTGGCAGATCCAACTAACAGGCCAAGCTTTGCCGGCGGACCAACTATCAAGTCGCACGCAGGTCAGGCCTATGCCAGTGATGCCTACTCTGTGGCAGTATACAAGGATATATGCGATAGGAATGGTATCAAGTACCAGACCTTTGCCAATAGGTCAGACAAGAGGAGCGGATCGACAATAGGATCAATTACAGCATCCTACCTGCCTATAGCAATTGTTGATGTCGGTATGCCGATATTGGCCATGCACTCAATTAGAGAGTTGGGACATATAGATGATTATAAGGCCTACTATGAGAGCCTTTATAGGTTCTTTGAAATTTAATAAGCATATGAAATCAAAAAAAGGCCTCCACATTAATTTTTCTTAGAGCCGAAAAATGTGGAGACTTTTTTGATTTTAATATTCTAAAATTAGACTATACTGTATTAAACTATATTGTTTTTGGTTCTGGATACTCAACACCGAATGTATCAACACTGACCTTTTTGATTTTCTGTTCAACTACTGGCTTGTCACCAAATGTAGTTTCTGTTTCAGCTATCTGGTCTACTACATCCATTCCCTCTATAACCCTACCAAAGCTGGCATACTGGCCATCTAGGTGTGGAGAATTCTGGTGCATGATGAAGAACTGAGATCCTGCAGAGTTAGGGTTCATAGCCCTAGCCATTGATAGGACACCTCTTTCATGCTTTAGGTTGTTGGTAAATCCGTTTATTGAGAATTCACCAGCTATTGTGTAGCCAGGTCCACCCATGCCTGATCCCTGAGGGCATCCACCCTGAATCATAAAGCCAGAGATTACCCTGTGGAAGATTAGGCCGTCATAGTAGCCCTTCTTTATCAATGATATAAAGTTGTTTACTGAGTTTGGAGCTATATTAGGCAATAATTCTGCTTTGATTACTCCGCCGTTTTCCATTTCTATTGTTACTATTGAGTTTTTGATTTCCATTTATACACCTCTTCTTATAATTTTTCTACTTCTGGAGTTAGGTTAGGTACCAACTGCTTCTTTCTAGATACTAGACCCTCTACAAAGGCACCCTGAACTGGCTCTACCTTGAAGGCATTCTTTACTATTTCGTCTGGAGACTTGTATAGTAGGTAAGAGCCTTCGTTGATTATGTCTGTGATAGCTAGGTATAGCATATCGTAGTCAGTGCTGTTGATATAATCTAGGTATTCATCCTTCCTGCTAAGAACTGAATCTATGTCAAGGGTCATTACCTGACCAATACCTACCTTCTTACTGCCCATATCAAAGGCCTTGAAGTCCATATTTACTATTTCTTCTATGCTGTAACCATCTAGTGAAGTACCAGCCTTGAACATTTCCATGCCGTATGCTTCAAAGTCAACGCCAGCTATCTCTGCCAAGTCCTTACCAGCAGCTATATCTTCTTTTGTTGTAGTTGGTGATCTGAATATCAATGTATCAGAAAGTATTGCTGATAGCATTAGGCCAGCGATTTGCTTAGTAATTTCTACATTATTTTCCTTGTACATTCTGTATAGGATTGTGTTTGTACATCCTACTGGTCTAAGAGTCATGCTTAGTGGAGCAGGAGTAGTGATACCACCTAGCTTGTGGTGGTCAACTATTTCAACTATTGTAGCAGTTTCTAGACCATCTACACTCTGACCGTATTCATTGTGGTCAACTAGGCAACATAGGTCGCCTTCATTTACAGATTCTATTAGCTTTGGTGCCTCAACACCAAAGTAGTTTAGGACGAATTCTGCTTCCTTTCTCAATTCTCCTAGGCAACATGATACTGCATCTACACCTAGTGACTTCTTTAAATTTGTCATTACCAAACTTGAACAGATTGAATCTGTGTCTGGATTTTTATGACCAAATACTAATAAACTCATTTTGATACCCCTTTCAATTTTTCGATTTATTTATCAAAACATTTTTATAATTTGTTTTACCCTACTATTATACCAAAAAAATTGGTCAATTAGTATATTTGGGCCTATTTTATTCCTACAAATGTGGTATGTTTTATGATATGATTAAGTAGAGTGATAAGGCTTATGAAAAAATACATAAAAGTACCAATAAAAAACTGAATGAAAGAAAAATATAGATAGGGTAAAAATATATATGAGATATGCTAGACCTTTATAAAAATATGGGAGGAATAATACTATTACAATTGAAATGACTATTAACAAAAAGAAGGAAAATAAAATAGATAATGTCGGAGTCAAGGCTGTCGGAAATGGTAAGTGTGATAAACCAGCCAATAAACCAGCTAAAATAAATTACCAGAAGGAACTGGAAAAAATACTCGAGAAGATTGAAGACCAAGACCTCTGTCCAAGCCTGCTACTACATTCTTGTTGTGGACCATGTAGCTCATATGTCTTGGAATATTTGAGTCAGTACTTTGAGATTACAGTATTTTACTATAATCCAAATATCTATCCATCTGAGGAATATTGGTACAGGGTAGATGAGCAAAAGAAGATAATAGACCTGACCAAGTCAAGGTATCCAATTCATATGATGGAGGGTGCCTACGATGTGGATAGGTTTTACGATACTATAAGGGGGATGGAGGACCTGCTTGAGGGTGGGGCCAGGTGCTACAAGTGCTATGAACTCAGACTATCCGAAGCTGCAAAATTGGCTAAGGAAGAAGGCTTTGACTATTTCACAACTACTCTAACAATTAGTCCCCACAAGAATTCTCAGGTCCTAAATAGGATAGGTCAGGCAGTAGGAGATAGGTATGGTGTCAGCCACCTACCTTCTGACTTTAAAAAGAATAATGGCTACAAGAGGTCATGCCAGTTGACGAGTGAGTTTGGTATGTATAGGCAGGATTATTGTGGTTGTGAGTACTCTATGAAGGAGACAATACAGAGGAAAAAGAAAAAGCTCAGAGATGATATGAGGATATTAGGAGCTAGCCTTGATAGGGACTATATGGCCCAGGCCGACCAGATAATATTTGACAAGTTGTGTAAGAGGTCTGAATACCTAGACGCAAGTCATATTTTCACCTATGCAGGTAGGTATCCAGAGATAGACACACTAGCCTTTATAGAGGGCGCTATGAGGGATGGTAAGATGGTTTCAGTGCCCTATTGTAGCGATAGAAATACCATGAAGGCCTATAGGATAGAATCTCTAGACCAACTGGTGACTAATTCATTTGGTGTACTTGAGCCGGATATAGGTATATGTCAGGAAGTTGATATAGATGATATAGACTTGGTCTTAGTTCCGTCTTGTACTGCAGATAGAAAGGGTAACAGGCTTGGTTTTGGTAGGGGATATTATGACAGGTTCTTGCCAAGCTGTCAGGCAGAGAAGATACTCTTGATTAGGTCTCAACAGGTGTCCGAGGACATACCTATGGAAGAACATGACCTAGTTATAGATAAGATAATAAGTGAAATTGAACTTTAGATACCATATATATAATATAAAGTTAGCACATAGAATCTGCATATAAGTACAGCAACAAAAATTTGGAGTACTTTATAAATTTAATAAAATGGTGATGAAGTAACAATAAAGTTGAGTATAAAAGAAAAATAAGTGTATCAGGAGAGTAAGTATGATAAGAATTGAAAATTTGACTAAGAATTACGGGGACAAGTTGGCCCTTGATGACCTCAATCTAACTATAAATGATGGTGAGATATTTGGTCTAATTGGACATAACGGAGCAGGTAAGTCTACTACAATCAAGTCTCTAGTCAGCATAATAGAGCCTAGTGATGGCAGGCTATACTTTGATGATATGGATATCAAGTCAAACAGGACTAGGATAAAGAAAATGATAGCCTATGTATCAGACAGTCCAGATATGTTTCTTAAGCTACCAGTCATGAGCTATTGGAAGTTTATAGCGGATGTATTTGAGGTTCCAGACGATGTAAGGAAGGCAAGGGTTGACAAGCTATGCCAAATTTTTTCTATGGAAGCGAATTCTATGTCCAGGATAGAAGAGTATTCTCATGGTATGAGGCAGAAGGTGTTTTTGATAGGTGCCCTAATATCCAACCCTAAAATATGGATTTTGGATGAGCCTATGACAGGTCTAGATCCACAGTCAGCCTACAATTTGAAGGAACTGATGAAGGACCATGCCAGTCAGGGAAATACAGTCCTATTTTCAACTCATGTTCTAGAAGTAGCTGAGCAGCTGTGCGACAGGATAGGTATACTGAGCAAGGGTAGGCTCCTATTTGTTGGAACTATGGATGACCTAAGGGCTGTTCATCCAGGTCAGTCCCTAGAAAAAATTTACCTTGATATGGTCAACCATAGGGAAGAGTAGGTAGTTGATATGTTTAAGATATTTAAAAATCCTATATTCAAGCAAATTTTTTACTTTAACCTACTATATGCAAATCCAACTATAACATCAAATGCCATGAAGAAGAAAAAGTATGGAGAAAGTCCTGAGAATGTATTTAGGGGGCTTTTGATAAAGTCATATATATTGTCAAGTGTCTTTATACTACTAATATATACAGGTGTGTTTTTGGCCTTACCTTTGGATAAGGTTCCTTACTTTATGGACTATACAATAGTATTGTTCTTTTTGCTAAGTGTACTCCAAACCTTTACCTATTTTTTCAACGTCTTCTACAGTAGTAAGGACCTAGAGGGGTATATGTGTCTACCTATAGAAGAGGGCTTGGTTTATAGGGCAAAGATGATGGTTGTATCAATTGCTACTATTCAGATGGCCATTCCCATATGGCCTATTGCTTCAATCTACGGCTATAATATGGGTCTAGGGGCTATGTCTATAGTCTATGGTTTTATGGATTTTGTCTTGGTGGGTTGCCTAGTGGTACTTGTAAATATGGTATTGATGGAAGGACTAGCAAAGACATCTATCCTGTCAAAATTTAAGAATGGTATAATCACAGCTATAAATATAGTCGCAACCATATCAAATGTTGGTCTAATCCTATACTTCCAGAATGCATCTAGGAGTCATATGAATGTCTTGGCTCAAAAATCGAGTCCTATTAGGTATGGACCTATATCGAGTATTTGCAAGACTAACATTGGAAACCTAGTCCTAATAGTAGCTATGGCCCTTGTGATAGGAATAGTGTATTGGCTGATAATTAGGAGGGTTGACGGAAGGTTTTACGACTACATTAGGAAGATACAGGGTGGAAACCATACTAGGAAGGTCAAGCAAGAAAAAAATAAGGACCAAGAGGTTGGCCAGTATAAGATAGACTCTGTAGTTGAGCCGGTAATGGGCATGGAGAGTAGGTCACTTGACGATATAGGTATCCAAAGAAAGTCCAGAAAATCAGGTCTTGGAAAGAGTTTATTTAAGTATAATATAAGCCTGATAAATGACCCGACTGTAATAACCCAGTCCATAATAATGGGGGCTATATTCCCGATTATAATGCTTGCACCGACCCTTATAAATTCAAGGGAGAGTGCCGAAATGCTAGAAATGATTAGGACCAATAAGGGGATGGTATCAGCCGCTATAGCAATTATATTGGCTATAATGCCAAATATATATGCAACCAGCCTACCCTCTATAATAGCCTCTTTGGACAGGGAAAACTTCAACTATATAAAGAGTTTGCCTATAAGCAGGAGGGACTACTTTATGTCAAAGCTCTACTTTGCGACAGGTATCAATTCCATAATACCGGTGGTTTTGATGTTGGTATTTTTTGTATATGCAGGTATAGGAATTTTGGATACAGTATTTGCCCTAGTCCTATATGGTGTCTTGACCCTGTCTATAGCTGCCCTTTGGCTCAAGTTTGATTTTGAGCATATAGTGACGGATTGGCAAAATGTAACTGACCTATATGGTAGGCTAAATAAGGCAGTGATGTTTGTATTTACCCTATTCTTATTTTTAATATGCTTTTCCATTGTTGCAGTCTTGTTCTTCGTAGCCAGCATGGGTTTTGGCAGTGGAGTTAGGTACCTACTTGCAGGACTTGTATTTATAATAGCGATAGTTAGCTTGCTTGTAACAAGCAAGTTCTTGAGAAAAAACAACTATTAAATGTATAATGGGGATGCCTTTCAGCTAGGAGGTCATCCTCATTTTTTAGTATTTTTATAGAAAAATAGGATTTTGGTTGCAAATGCAATGTGTTTTTTGTGGTTTTTAGTGTATAGTATAAATATAAAAAATAGTGGAGGTAATAGTATGAACAAATATTTTTCAATAAACGACAAGATATATGATATAGTAGAAAAAAATCCAAGGACCCTAGATTTCTTGACGGCTAATGGATTTGAGCAATTTATGGACAGGTCAATATTCGACAAGATGGCCAAGACTGTTAGTCTGTCAATGGCCTTGAAGTTAAAGAGGATGAATGTAGACCTATATGAAGAGAGGTTGGTGGCCTACTTGGACAGTGAATCTACCAGCGTAGATAGGGACCTGATTGAAGAAGTAAGTCTATCTAGGTCGGATATAAATGTAGAGGGTGTCCTACCTTGCCCAATCAGGATACCCCTATTAGAAGGCTTTGAAATGTGGCTAAAGGACAATAGGGATAAGTATGCCTATTCAATAGGCTATGAGCTAAAGTCTGCCAACCTAGGCTTAGACTGGATCAAGGACCAGGTCAAGACTGGTGATGTAGACCAGATACCAGATATATTGATGTCCGCCGGATTTGACCTATTTTTTGACAAGGAGTTAATGGGTCAATACCTAGATAAAGATGTCTTTGAGGCAGCAACAGATGAGATGAATAGTGATTTTTGCAATGACTATATAGACCTGAGAGACCCTAGCAAGAAATACCTGATAACGGGTGTAGTTCCAGCTGTATTTTTGGTGAATCTAGACGAACTAAAGGGAAGACCAGTTCCAAAGACTTGGGATGATATATTGAGCCCTGACTTTGAAGACTCTGTAGCCGTACCAATGGGTGACCTGGACCTATTCAATGCCTTAGTAGTCAGCCTATACAAGGAATACGGCATGGATGGTATCACTAGACTGGCTAGGTCATATAAGAAGAGCCTGCACCCAGCCCAGATGGTCAAGGCAAAGTCAACTGGTAAGTCAGAAAATCCAGCAGTAAGTATAATACCTTACTTCTTTACCCAGATGATCCAGGGCAAGAACCAGCTAGCAGTTTGGCCTGAAGACGGGGCAGTGATCAGTCCTATCTTTATGATAGCCAAAAAGGACAAGAAGGAAAAGACCCAGCCAATTATTGACTTCTTTATGTCTGAGTCAGTGGGCAAGGTATTTTCAGCTAATGGAAAATTCCCATCAACAAATAAGCTAGTTGACAATGGCTTGACTCCAGACCAAAAGTTCAAGTGGGTAGGTTGGGACTTTATAGAAAATACTGATATAGGAGCCCTTTTAAGAGAACTTGAAGCGAAATTTAACGAAGATATTTTAAAATAGAGAGGAAGACTTATGAATTTAGTAGTATTTTCTGGTCCACCTTCATCAGGCAAGACCAGTGTAATTATAAAGACAATAGACGCCTTGAAACAGCAAGGCATAAAAGTAGGAGTAGTCAAGTTTGACTGTTTGTATACTGACGACGATGTCCTATATGAAAGGGCAGGAGTACCAGTAAGAAAGGGTCTGTCAGGGGCTCTTTGCCCAGACCATTTCTTTGTATCAAATATTGAAGAGGTAGTTCAGTGGGGTGTAGATAAAGACCTAGACCTACTTATCACAGAATCGGCAGGCTTATGTAATAGGTGTTCTCCATACATCAAGGATATAAAGGGTGTATGTGTGATTGATAATTTATCAGGTATCAATACACCAAAAAAGATAGGTCCAATGTTAAAGGCGGCAGATATAGTTATAATTACCAAGGGAGATATAGTATCCCAGGCAGAGAGGGAAGTATTTGGATCCAAGGTAAATTCAGTAAACCCAACAGCTATAACCATGCACGTAAATGGTCTAACAGGACAGGGAACCTATGAGCTATCTACCCTACTGATGGATGAAGAAAAGGAAATAGCTACAGTAAGGGGAATGAAGCTGAGGTTTCCTATGCCATCTGCCCTATGCTCATACTGCCTAGGAGAGACTAGGATAGGTGAACAATACCAGATGGGTAATGTAAGAAAAATGGACTTAGAAGACAAGTAGGATGAGGAGCATAGATATGAATGAGTTAGAAAGATTGAAAATCGAGGACCTATTGGAAAAATACCCCTTTGTAGAGTCCTATTTTGAAGAAAATAAGTTAGATGTTAGTGGATTTGAAGAAAGTAGCTTTATAGAATTTTTAGAGCACTTCTCTAGGGAAGAAATTGAAGATATGGCCCTAGATTTAAACAAGATGGCCATAGACCTAGTAGAATACATAAAGCAGATGAAGGCGTTTTTGGGTATTGAGGAAGCTAATACTGTGGATGTGTTGACTATTTTACCAGGACAAGACAAGTCTGGTGATAAGGAAGGCTTCGACAGGCTTGACATCAAGAAGTCAGAAATGATAGCCATAGTTGGACCAACTGGCTCAGGCAAGTCAAGACTCCTAGCTGATATAGAGTGGACTGCCCAGGCAGATACACCTACAAAGAGGACCATCATGATAAATGGCGACTATCCAGATAAAAAGTGGAGGTTTTCATCAAATAACAAGCTGGTTGCCCAGTTGTCACAGAATATGAACTTCGTCATGGACCTATCTGTAAGGGATTTCTTGGAGCTTCATGCCAAGTCCAGGATGGTAGAAGACTTAGATCAGACGGTTGATAAGATAATAGAAGAAGCTAACAGGTTGGCAGGAGAGCAATTTAAGATGGATACTCAGATAACTGCTCTTAGTGGTGGTCAATCGAGAGCCCTAATGATAGCGGATACAGCTATACTATCGTCATCGCCAATAGTCTTGATAGATGAGATAGAAAATGCTGGAATCGACAGGAAGAAGGCCCTTGAACTCTTGGTATCCTCAGACAAGATAGTTTTGATGGCAACTCACGATCCTACACTTGCCTTGTTGGCTGATAGGAGGATAGTTATAAAGAATGGTGGAATATCCAAGATAATAGAGACTAGCCAGGAAGAAAAAAAGAAATTGAAAGAACTAGAAGAAATTGATAGGGTGGTTCAAGAAATGAGACGAGCTCTTAGGTATGGTGAGATCCTCTAGTATAGATAATTTAATAGATTTTTAGCAGGATTGTATAAGGAAATATTTCTAGGGGCTTGCATGTAACCTAGAAATTTTTCCTTTTTTTGTTTGTAGATATATTAAAATTATCAAAAAGGTAAAAAAAAAATAAAAACCAAAATTGCAATATCAGAGAGTATAGAATTTTTTCTGTAAATTTGCCTTCTATGGTAATTTTGTCAATTTAGACAACTTAAATTTATATAATAAATGACTGCAGGGTTGGCTTTCAAAAAGCCTGCTCTGTTTTCATAATATTATCTATTTTTTTGCATGTCAAGAAAAACTGACGTTTTCAGTTTTTTTACATATTAATATCCAATACGTTCTTCGTACATAATTGATAACTCTCCGAAAATCACTCCCCAATTTCTAATAGGATGAGTCCATTTCCTGCTTATTCTCTCTATCGATAGATACAATGCCTTTTCTAACGATAGTTTAGTTGAAAATACACTCCTACTTCTATTTAATCTCTTAAATTGAGAATTCAAGCTTTCTATCGCATTTGTTGTATAAATTACCTTCCTTGTTTGAGGTGAAAATTTAAATATTGGTGTTATGCAGTCCCAATTTACGTACCATGATTTCATTGCATTCGGATATTTTTCAGACCATTTTTCATCCACAGCATCTAAGTTCTGTCTAGCCTGTTCTTCATTGTTAGATAAATATATGCTCTTTAAATCACTTGCAAATTCCTTCTTGTCCTTATAGGATACATATTTCAATGTATTTCTAACTTGATGTACTATACATCTTTGGTATTCCGTATTAGGAAAGGCTGCATTAATCGATTCTTTTATACCTGATAAACCATCTGCACAAAGGATTATTATGTCCTTAAGACCCCTGTTTTTTAATTCATTGAGGATTGAAAGCCAGTATTTTGATGATTCTGCATCTCCTATATACATTCCTAGAACTTCCTTTACACCGTCTTTATTTATGCCTAAAACTATATATGCAGCTCTCTTTTTTACTATACCGGAATCTTTTACCGAGAAGTGAACAGCATCGATGTATATCACTGGATATATAGGATCCAAAGGCCTGTTTTTCCATTCCTCTATCTTTGGTATTACCTTATCGGTAATATCTGATATTAGAGATTCTGATAGCTCAAATCCGTATATATCTTCTATTTCCTCTATTATGGTTTTATTACTCATTCCTGATGCATAAAGGTTTATTATCTTCTGCTCAATTTCTGATATATCCTTTTGTCTCTTTTTTACTATCTGAGGCTCAAACTCTGAGTCTCTATCCTGAGGGACGTTAATTTCAAGTTCTCCCATTGAACTTCTGACTTTCTTAGTCTTATATCCGTTCCTATAGTTATTTGATTCATCATCTCGAGTATATTTTTCATAGCCAAGATGTTCATTCATTTCTGCTTCTAGCATGTCTTGCAGAGTTTCTCCCAGTAAGTCTTTTAGTGCTTCCTGAATATCTTTTGCAGTTTTGATATCATAAGTCTTAATTAATTCACTTACAATATTTTTCTTTGCTGGATCCATTGGTTCTTTTTTTCTTCTTCCCATTTTAAAAGTCCTCCTATGATAATTATATTTTACCATAGAAGGACTTGTTTTAATTTACAGAGTTTTTTGCATACTCTCACTTAATTAGAGTGCCCATCCAGCGGATTCAAGTTTTTGCTTTAAGAAATTTCTATAAATTCCTTCTTGTGAAATCAAAGATTGATGAGTTCCCCGCTGAACAACTCTACCTTGATTTATTACAACAATTTGATCTGCGTTCTGCACCGTACTCAAGCGATGGGCAATCGAAATCAATGTTTTATTCTTTGTTAGTTCTGCAATGGCCGACAGAAGTGCTTGCTCATTTTCTGGATCGACGCTGGAAGTGGCTTCATCTAAAATGATAATGGGGGCATCTTTTAGCATGGCGCGAGCAATAGAAATCCGTTGCTTTTCGCCCCCAGAAAGTGTAGAACCGCCCTCACCAATGATTGTGTTGTAACCATCTGGCAATGCGGAAATAAAATCATGACAGCAAGCGCGTTTTGCGGCGGCTTCCACTTCCTCATGTGTGGCGTCCGGCTTACCAAATTTGATATTGTTTTCAATGGAATCGTGAAAAAGATACACATTCTGAAAGACCATGCTGATATATTCCAAAATACTATCCGCAGTATAGTTTTTGACATCTTTTCCTCCAATCCGAACAGCGCCGTCCTGCACATCCCAAAATCGGGCAATTAAATTACACAAAGTTGTTTTACCGCTGCCGGATGGCCCTACAATAGCACAGGTTGTATGTTCTGGAATTTCCAAAGAGATGTCATGGATAACCTGCCGCTTGCCATAGCCAAACGAGATATAATCCAGTGCTATATCGTAGTGGGAAGTTTCTAATTTATCTGTGCTGGTATCCATTTGCGGTATATTGGTGACTTCTTCCAAACGTTCCAGTTCTGTGATTATTTTCTTGCTCAAAAAAGCACTGTTTCCCATAGTTTCTAAATCAGAGTACACCGTAAACGCACAAAACAGGAAAGTCAAACAATACGGCAAACTAATTTCTCCTGCCATGAAAATCAATGCTGCTACAGCAATCAGCACACAGCTCATGAGCTTATATACCAGAATATAAAAACGAAGAACTCCGGCTGTGGCTTTTTCCTGCCCATAATCTGCATCCCACTTTTTTTGAAATGCGCTGCGTACTTCTCGTTGTCCTTCCTCATCTTTGGAGAAAGAGCGTAGAACAGAAATCCCTCGGATATATTCCATTGATTTACTCACCAGATTTTCCTGTGCTTCTTGATAAATGGGAGTATATTGCGCGGCTCTACTGCGGACCCAACGAAGAACAAGTAAACCTAATAATAGCCCGATCAGACTCAAAATGGCAATAATTGGGTTGAAAAAGAACATCATAATTGACATGAGAGCTGCCATAGCAACACCGCTTGTCATCTGCTCGATTGCAAGCATGGAGTAACCCTCTAAATCCGCAATCGTCGTAGTAAGTATTGTCTGAATAGTTCCTAAATTTTGCTCTGAAAAGTAGCCCATAGGAGCCTGTTTCAATTTTTCTCCTATTTCCAGACGATAATCACGGAAAATATCATATCCTGTTCCACTCATGGTACGGTCATACATCCATTGGAAGAAAAAGCGTCCGATAACACTTCCTAATACAACGCCAAAGGCTTGCAGGATAATAGTGGGTGTAAGATTTTCTAAATGCAATAAAATCCAAAAAACACCGAACATCATAAAACTATTGAAAAAGGATTTGAGAATATTAAATGTGATACCAACGATGATTTTCTTTCGGCTTCTACCCGCAATCTTAAAAATTCGGCGTATCATTTCAAACATGGTTTTCCACTCCTCCTTTCATGTCTGCTTCTTCTATGGTTCCGGCATATTCTTGCCACATCTTTTGATAGATGGGGCATTCCCGGAGAAGTTCTTCTTGTGTCCCACGGCCTGCAATATTTCCGTTTGACACAACCAGAATTTGGTCGGCATTGCGAATCGTATTCAAACGGTGCGCTACAACAATCAATGTCTTTCCAGCCACTAATTTGCTGATTGCCTGTTGAATGAGTGCCTCATTTTCTGGATCAGCATAGGCAGTGGCCTCGTCTAAAATGACTACGGATGCCGGTTTTAGCATGGCCCGTGCAATCGTAATACGCTGGCGCTCCCCGCCAGAAAGACGGTCTCCGGCATCACCGGCCAGTGTGTCATATCCCTGCTCTAACTGCATAATAAAGTCGTGACAGTTAGCAGCTTTTGCGGCAGCTTCTACTTCTTCATCTGTTGCTGCCGGATTACCCATGCGGATATTTTCCCGAATGGATTTGTCGAATAGGAAATTGTCCTGTGCCACATAACTGATTTCACCCATCAACTGCTCAAAAGGGATTTGACGAATATCCTGGCCGCCGAAACGCACAGAGCCGGAAGTCACATCCCAAAAACCAGCCATCAGTTTCGCAATCGTGGATTTACCAGAACCGGAAGGCCCAACAATAGCCGTCATAGTGCCGGGTCTGGTTTGAAAAGAAATACCGTGGAGAACTTCGATTTCTTTATAACCGAAATGTACGTCCTCGAATTGGTAAGTACGTTCTCCCAAAGATACAGGTTCAGATGGGCGGACAAGTTCCGGGGTTTTTAGGAAAGCTGTTACTTGCTCCAAATTACCTTTTATCATGCTGACTTGCTCCATCGCTTCAGACACTTTCATCAATGGAGCAACAAACCCCAGCGGAACTACTAAAGATATTAAAAATACGGGAAGTGAAAGCGTTCCTTCCATATAGAGCCATGCGCCAACTGGTAATGTACCCAAAAGAGTAGAGGGCAGAACGGCCCTCGCTGCGGCGTTCCAGAACCAGCATTGGCTCCACCACTCCATTGTGGAATCGTGAAAATAGTTGACAGATTCCGAGTATTTTCCATAGGAAGAAGCAGAGCGATTAAAGGCTTTAATGACTTGAATACCGTTGACGTATTCCACTAAAGAACTATTCATATCATTCGCAGAGCTTATATAATTCTCCATTCGGGGGCCATAACCGCGCATCATAGCAGCAAAAAAGAGAATACCCAGTGGAACTGTGATTAGGGATGCAAGCCCCATGTGCCAGTCCAGGATGAAAATCAGAAGGATGCTGCACAACGGTGCCGCAATATTTGATGGAAGCTCTGGCATAAAATGTGCCATAGAATCTTCCAGCTTTGCAACATTGTCTACAATCAAGTTTTTGAAAGTTCCTGTGGGCGTTTCCAGCATAACACCCATTGGGACTTTTGCCATCCGATCTGTAATCGCTTCACGGACATTTTTCAAAATCGTAAAAGAGATTTTGTGGGAAATAAGAGAGGAACGCCATGTAAGAAGCATTTTTATAATCTGACATATGGCAGCAATTCCGCTGAAAAACAAAACGCTCTGCGGAGTAGCTGTACCGTGATAGAGTTCATCTGCTAACAGTGCCACCATTAGGAATGGTACGATACCAAATATCTCTCCCAACACAGCAAGAAGAATAGAGATGCGCATTTTGCCATTACTCTCACCTACAAAAGCAAATAGTTGGCGGATTGCACCCGGTTTTTTTTGGGACATAAGAAAGCCTCCTTTCAGGCCACAAAATGCAAGAAAGGTATTGCATTTTTCGTGTAACCGTGCTATAATTCAAATTACGGTGTAATATTACAATGTAATATAAGTATAGGATGGAGGGATAGAAATGTCAAGGGATTTTCAACAGACCCATGAAAATCTTTTGTCCTGTGCAAAAGAACATTTTCTGGAAAACGGGTTTGAACGTGCCAGTATCCGTGAAATCTGCAAGGCTGCTCATGTGACAAATGGGGCTTTTTACAATCACTTTGAGGATAAAGAGGCTTTGTTTGGCGCACTTGTAGAGCCAGTAGTTCAGGCGGTATCCGAGATGTATTCCGATTCTGTTGTCAAGCACTTTGAATTGGCCCGGACGGATGAATTAAAGCAGCTCTGGAAACTGTCGGAGGATACGATCCGTCAGATTATCGAATACATTTACGAACATTTCGATGTATTCAAATTGTTGCTGATGCAGTCTGCCGGCACAAAATATACTTCTTTTCTGGATGATGTGGTGCGTTCCGATGTTCGGGAGACACAAAAGCTAATAGCAGAGCTGAAAGATCGCGGAGTTTCCGTACATGATCTGGAGGATGACGAGTGGCATATGCTCGTTCATTCTTACTATTCATCTATCGCAGAAATTGTCTTGCACAATTATTCAAAAGATGCTGCGATAAAATACGCTCATACATTAGCCACTTTTTTCAGTTCCGGGTGGCAAAACGTTTTGGGGATTTGATCCCCAAAATTTTTAACCATAAGTTAGCGTAGTCTAACTATATATAGGAGGTGCGTCTGTAGCATTGCTTTTGCATAAAGAAATTTTTGTTTCTCATTTATTTATCTAATTATATGGAAAGGACTTTTTGAAAATGGAAAATACAAATAAACTCACAGGTAAAGACCTTATTAACATCGGCATCTATTCTGCCATGACCTTGGTTGTTTTCTTTGTTGTTGGACTGCTGACTGCGTTGCCGGTAGTATACCCGTTCTTGTTCCTGATCTGGCCGATCGTTTGCGGCATCCCTATGATGCTGTATTACACGAAAATCAGAAAATTCGGAATGCTTACCATTACCGGCACTATTGGTGGTATTTTCTTCTACCTCATTGGTTATGGATGGATTGGCCTGCTCGGCTGGTTTCTCGGCGGTATTCTAAGCGATGTCGTGCTCAAAATCGGTGGCTATCAGAAATTTAAGGTCAATGTTCTGAGCTATGCCTGCTTTTGCTTCGGCTTCATGGGCTGCCCCGCCAATCTCTGGTTTGCCGGTGAAGCATATTGGGAAAACATTCATACCTCCATGGGTGATCAGTACGCAAACACTTTGCAATCCATGATGCCCTCCTGGATGATGTATGTGGGCTTTGCGCTGCTGTTTGTGGGCGGTATTCTGGGCGCGCTTCTGGGCCATAAAATGCTGAAAAAACACTTTGAAAGAGCGGGAATTGTGTAATGGAGCAGCTTCAAGCAGTTGCTGAAAACAGAACAGGCTTTTGCTTGGACCCACGAACCAAGCTTTTGCTAATGGCCGTTGTCGCTACTGCAGAATTCCTATACAGCCACACCGCCTTTATGATTGCGGTAGCGATGATCCCATTTATCCTGCTGTTGACTAACCGGCAGTATAAAACGGCAACCGTGTTCTTCTGCCTGTTTGTGGTGGGGCTGTTTGTGCAGGCCATCCAGAACTCAGTCCAGTTCCCCATGATCGTCAATATGCTGGTAGTCCTGCTGGTGGGGCTGGTCCTGCGGCTGTTTCCGGCCTATGTGATGGGGGCCTACATCATCAAATCCACTACGGCCAGCGAGTGCATTACCGCGCTGGGCCGGATGCACATTGGGCGGCAGATCACCATTCCACTCTCCGTCCTGTTTCGATTCATCCCCACTATGCAAGAGGAGTCGGCAGCCATCAAAGATGCCATGCGAATGCGTGAGGTTCAGTTCGGAACAAAGAAATTCTGGCAAAACCCCGCCGCTCTGATTGAATACCGTTTTATTCCCCTGATGATCTCGGTGGTCAAAATCGGGGATGATCTCTCTGCGGCGGCCCTGACCCGCGGCCTGGATAACCCGGTCCAGCGCACCAATATCACAAAGGTCGGTTTTACTGGCTGGGATCTACTGGTGGTGCTGATTGCCGGAGCCGCACTGCTCTCCACATACTTTTTCAGTCCGTGGTAAGGAGGTGATACTGTGATTGAATTGAAAGATGTTTCCTTTACTTATGAGAGTGGAGAAACCCAAAATAACCTGAACCATATCAATCTGACAATCCAGGATGGCGAAACCATCCTGCTCTGCGGAGAGTCCGGTTGCGGCAAGACGACGCTGACCCGGCTAATCAACGGCCTGATCCCGCATTATTACGGCGGGAAGCTGACCGGGCAAGTCCTTTTAGATGGGAAAGAGTTAAAAGACTATCCTCTTTATCAAATCGGGCAACGTGTGGGGTCTGTATTCCAAAACCCAAGAACACAATTCTACAATGTGGATACCACCAGTGAGATTGTGTTCGGGTGCGAGAATATGGGATTACCGGTTCCTGAAATGACAAAGCGGCTTGAAGATACTGCAAAGAGCTTGAAACTGGAAAAGCTGTTAAACCGAAGCCTGTTTGCATTATCAGGTGGCGAAAAACAAAAAATTGCCTGTGCCTCGGCGGATGCGATCCATCCAGATATTTTCGTGTTGGATGAACCTTCCTCAAATTTGGACATTGCAACGATTGAAGATTTAATTCAAGTCATTCGCCGTTGGCAATGCGAGCAAAAAACTATTTTGGTAGCGGAACATCGGCTTTATTATCTTGTTCCTTTAGCTGATCGCATTATCTACATGAAACATGGAGAGATCAGCAAGGAATTTACAAGGCAGCAATTTCAAGCATTGTCCCCCGAAACTTTACAGGGAATGGGGCTACGTGCCCTTGATCCATTCAACCTTCCACCGGAGGCTGCCCCCAAACCGACCGCTCCGAAATTGCATATCAAAGGGTTCCGGTTCTCCTATGAAAAGCACGGCCCCCTCAATGTGGATGTTCCAGACCTAAACTTGCCTCAAGGCGAGATTATAGGTATCATCGGAAACAACGGCGCAGGAAAATCCACCTTCGCCCGGTGTCTGTGCGGTCTAGATAAAAAAGCGAGAGGTGTGCTTGAAATGGATGGGGCCTCCTATGACGCGAAGCAGCGCAGGCATATCTCCTATATGGTCATGCAGGATGTAAATCATCAGCTATTCACGGAAGATGTGATGGACGAATTGCTACTTAGTATGGATGGCGAGGACGAGAAAGCAGACACAGCCTGCGCCAAGGAGATACTGACAAGCCTTGACCTGTTGGAAAAGGCAAAGCTGCACCCCATGTCCCTGTCAGGCGGTGAAAAACAGAGGGTGGCGATTGGCAGTGCAATAGCCTCGGACAAAAAGATTCTGATATTTGACGAGCCTACCAGCGGATTGGATTACCGGCATATGCTGGAGGTATCAGACAACTTAAACCGCCTGAAAGAACTGGGAAAGAGCCTGTTCCTGATTACACATGACCCGGAACTTATTTATAAATGCTGCACCTACCTGTTGTTCATTCAGGGGAGCAAGGTGCTGTGGCACCGACCTATGGACGGGGAGGCTGTGGGTCTCTTAAGGGCTTTCTTCTCCCACGAGCAAGAAGCAGATGCAGTCAATGCCTCCTGGTAAAAAACTGCACGCTTCCGGCGAGGACTATCTGGAGGCTGTGTTGGTAATCCAGAAAAAGAAAGGCATGGTACGCTCCGTGGATGTGTCCCGGCACATGGAGGTGTCAAAGCCCAGCGTGTGCCGTGCGGTAGTGATTTTACGGGATGGCGGCTTTCTCACAATGGATGAAGATCACTTTCTCCATCTGACCGATATGGGTCGCGAAGTTGCTGAGAAAATTTACGAGCGGCACTGTTTCTTCCGCGACAAGCTCATCGCCGCAGGCGTTGATCCCAAGAGAGCGGAATACGATGCCTGCCGGATGGAACACAATATCAGTATAGAATCCTTTGAGAAACTTCGGGATTACTATTCCTCTCAAAAGGGAAAATAGTTGGCCCATACAGTAACGGACAG
>OHAD01000670.1_pt1 | contig 38431 bp, 40 predicted proteins | sample 1577011 | NCBI WGS metagenome assembly OHAD01 (sample SAMEA3541510, study PRJEB24748) | human gut metagenome | biome: human gut; feature: human-associated habitat; material: faeces | place: China | collected 2012 | reverse complement strand
TGGAAAGAAAGCCGGACTGGCTGCCCGGCTTTCCTGTCCAAATTTATTGTAATAGGAGGCAAAGCGGCGGTATTTCCGGGGAAAATCCCGGCGGATGATCTCCCCGATCTCCTGCACCGTTATGGTTCTCTGTTCTTTATCCATTTTCTCCGTCCCCTTTCCTTTTCCAATAGAGTGCGGCGCACCAAAGTCCCGCCGAAGGGAGAGAGGTCTCCCCATCCAGCAGAGCAAATAATTTTTCCCCCTGCTTTTGCATACAATCCACCATCCGGCGCTGGTGCTCCGGCAGACGGTCCAAAGGGAGCCTTCCCAGATCGGCCCCTTCTTCATTCAACAGGGGCAAAGTTTCTCCCTCTGTCCGCCGGGGCGGACGCAGCAGCACCAGATCCAGAAACAAACCGCCAAAGCGCCGGGGCCGCCTCGCCCCCAGACTGTCCATCTGCCGCTGGATCACCATGCGCATCAGCTCCTCTCCCACCCGACTGGTGTGAGGTGGGACGGGATAGCGCCGCTCTACCGGGGTCTTTTTCTGTTTCCGGGCCAGCGCCCCCAGAGCCTGCCGTCTCTCCTGGGGCAGAAGGGCCAGCAGCTCTTCCAGCACCCTTCCCCCTTTGCCCTCCGCAAAGGCCCAGGCGGCCAGTTTTTCCGTCAGGCTCTGCCAGCTTTCCCTTTGTTCCGCCAGCGGGCTTTGGCGGTAACTTTCCAGCAGTATCCTGGTCTCGTCCCTTCCAGCAGATACACAGCCTTTCAGCAAAAGCAGGCAAAATTCTGCCGGTGCACGGGAGGCCATTATCTGCCGAGCCAGGGGCAGATCTTGCAGCAAGGCCCGGGCCACCAATTCTTCCTCTTCCATGAAAAGCTGTTCCGCCACATCCAGCGTCAGCTCCCGGGCGGCCCGCTCCTCTTTTAGCTGGGAGGAATAGGTGCGCAGCATCTGGATCCACTGCTCTTGGGCCTGTGCTTCTCCCTCTTCTAGGGCAATCCACCGGAGGATCTCCCCGGGAGACCAGGGAGCTTTCTGCAAAATCTTCTGCCACTCCCCAGGCGACGGCACCGGCCAGCGGCTTTCCTCTGCTCCCACCTGGATGGGCACCAATACCCGCTCTTCCTTCAATTCCTGGGCCAATGAACCTCCACCTCCTTTTTGCCGTAATTGCCCAGCCGCAGCCGCCCGGTGAGCAAAATGCCTTCCTCCAGCAAAGCCGCCGGAATGGCATTGTATTCCCTGGGAAGATAGCCGATTCTCTGTCCATTCTCCCGCAAAACGGCCACCGCTTTGGGATCAAAGGGATTGTCCGGCTCCCTTTTGAGGATCAGCTCCTCTCCCTCCCACAGCGCCAGATGTTCCCCGCCCGGGATATAGGAAAAGCCCCGCAGCGCCAGAACATCCAGCAGCGGGCCTTCTTCCCGCTCCTGTTTCTGCTCCGGCCCTTCAGGGCTTTGCTTATTTCTTTTTCCGGCCCGCAGCCAAAGGAGCAGCGCCAGCAGGGCGATGACAGCCAGCAAGATTCCTTCCAGCACGGGTACCTCTCCTTTCAGCAGGCCACGCCCATCTCCCGCAGATCCCAGCGGGCCTCCTCCATGCTGTCTGCGGAAAAGAGAAACCGTCCGCTGAAATCATAGACTTCGATGTGACCGTTTTTATATTCCATGGTGTATTCCATTGAGAAAGCCCTCCTTTTTCTGCAAAAAACAGTTTTTTTACTGTTTTCAGTATAGCAGGCTTTCTGTCCCATAAAACGGACAACGGCTTTCTCTCCCGTTTGTTTCTCTCCCCAGTATACCCTCTTCTTATGGATTCCGCCAGCCCCTATTTTGCGAAAGAAAAGGGCCTCCGCCCAAAAGGCAGAGGCCCAAAGAACTGTTTTCTTATTTGTTCAGCATCACCTGGAGGATGGTGGGGTCCAGCTGAGGTACGCCTTCATTGGAAAGCAGGCCCACGCCCCGGATGGTTTCTTCCACATCCTTGCACACAATGCCCTCTTTTTCGGTGGGGGAGATGTCCTGCATGGCCAGGGTGGCGCAGAGCACGGCCGACTGGATGCCGGTGGCGATCTTGAGGGCGCAGGTGGTCTTGGCGCCGTCACAGATCATGCCCATATGGTTGGCCAGCATGGACTGGATGCCTCTTTCGATCTGGGGCAGCTTGCCGCCCATGAGGTAGATCATGGCGCAGCAGGAGCCGGTGCCGCCGGCAATGCCGCTGCCGCACAGGGGGGACAGACGGCCAATATAGCTCTTGATATGAACGGTGATCAAATCGCTGAGAGCCAGGGCCCGGGCCAGTTCTTCATCGCTCTTGCCCAGCTTCTCTGCCAAAGCAGTGGCGGCCACTGTGCAGGAAATACCCTGGTTGCCGCTGCCGCCGGTGGTCATCACCGGCATGGGGCAGCCGTCCATACGGGCGTCCGAGGCCGCAGCCGCCGCGGCCACAATATCGCCGCCCAGAGTGGGCTGCATCAGACCGCCCAGCGCACCGCTGAAGGCTTTGCCCACCCGCAGGCCATAATCGCCCCGCAGGCCTTCCTGGGAAACAGCACGGTTCATCTTGGCTCCTTCCAGCAGGAAGGAAATTTCTTCAAAGGGGATGGTTGTGGCAAATTCATAGATTTCTTTTACCGACATCTCCACATGATCATCTGCTTCTTCGCTGGCGGCCACTTCTTTTTTCAGGGAAGCCACGCCGTCTTTCTCAATGAGCACCACATTGGTGTGGGATTTGACGATGATGCACCGGCCGGTGTGTCCGCCGCCCTGCACCACCGCTTCGATGTACAGACGCTCTGTGGTATCCTCTTTCAGGGAGACCTTCAGGATCTTCTTCTCCAGCAGCGCTTCGGCCTGCTGAAGCTGCTCATCGGTCATTCCATTGAGGATCTCCAGCTTCTTGTCCGACCGGCGGATGACGGCGCCCAGAAGAGCCGCGATGTCGATGCCGGTACGGCCTGTGCCCGGAATGCCCACCCCCAAGGCGTTTTTGACGATGTTACCGCTGAGATACAGCTGAATGCTTTCGGCCGGCCCTTCCAGCTGCTCGGCGGCGATGGATACGCCATACGCCACAGCGATGGGCTCGGTACACCCTTGGGCGGGTGCTACTTCTTTTTGCAACACTTCAATGTACTTATGCATGATTATCCCCTTCATTCATTTGATCCCCGGCATGAAGCCGTTTTTTGTCCAGTGTCTAGACTTAATTGTATCAAAGCCCCAAGGCAATGTCAAAACATTCCCGCTCTGCTACGATAAAATACACAAACAAAGTCACGGCCAGCAGGTCGGCACTGCCGCCCGGACTGAGTTTTTTTTCAGTAAACAGACTGTCCAGCCGGAACAATCCTTCTTCCAGCGCCTGCTCGTCCTGGCATTGCTCCAAAAGAGCGGCGGCCTGCTGCTGCACCAGATGCAGTCCTTCTTCCCCGCCCCGGTGAAGCAGGTTGGTATCCTCCGTGTGGGCCATCAGGGCACAAAGGGCCTGAGCGCAGGCCCCATTCCAGCTATATCCCCGGCTCAGAGCCTTTCGCAGCTGGGGAAGGCCCCACTGCCGCACCTGGGGGAAGCCTTGGGCCGCCTGGCCCCGCACTCCCAGAACGCCGCTTCGTTGATAAAAACGCCGTCCGGCGGTGTCCTCCCCCTGTTTCTCCAGATCATTCAAGGCCGGGCTGGCGATCTGCCCCGCCAGGGAAAGCAAGGCCAGATCGTCGATCGCCGCTCCTTCTGCCAGCAGCCGTCCGGCCCCGGCACACAGAATGCCCAGGGAAAAGATGGCTCCTTTGTGGGTGTTGACCCCTTTTGTAGCCTGGGCCATCTGCTCTTCTGCCCGCAGTCCCAAAGGACGGATGCGGAACAAAAGCTCCTCCGGTGAGCCCTGAAACAGCGCCCCTTCCCGGGCGCAGGCGGCAAAATAGTCTCCCAGCACGGCGGCGCTGTCCAAAAAGGTAAACCGGTCCATATCCCGGTGGGCGCCAGCATTCTGTCCGTCCACCAGTCCCGGCTTGGGGGTGCAGCACACCTCGTGAAGCAGCGCCCGCTGGGCACAGGCGCCGCAAAAGGCACCTATCTCCCAGGCCAGAGCCTGCTTCATCCGCCGGTGGACTTCTTCCACCACCTGATCAAGGCCGTGGGCCCGGCTGCGGCCGCACTCCGCCCCGGGCCGAGGGCAAAGCAGGCATTGCCGCTCCTCCCTGCCCAGCTCCTGCCGTGAGACCTTCTCCCCTGCTCCATAGAGCACATCTGCATCCCACAATCTTCCCAAAGGCTCCTGCTCTTCCAGAAGGAGCGTGGCTTTCTTGACCTGTCGGGGCTGCCCTTCCACCCGGAGAAAATACTCGATCCCCGCCGGAGTGGCGTATTCTTTTTCTTCCAGCAAAGGAAATCCCCAGCCTGAAAGCTGCCGCCGCAGAGCCTTGGCTCCCTGTCGGGCGCTCCAATCCCCCAGAGGGAAGCGTTTGCAAGGGCCGGGCATATTCAGGGTGAGCACCACCAAAGTACCCCCTCTTTTCAGCCATTCTTTCTGACGCTGGGCCCGCTCCTCCCGGCACTCCAGCACCTGCTCCAAAGTGGGATGGGGCCCTTCTGTCCAGGCTTTGTTCACCGGCTTTCCCCCGCTTTCCGGGCAATGTCCTGCCCTGCCGGGCTTTGGAGGAATTCCCAGGTGGTATCGGGCACCAGGGTTCTCACTTCATCCAGTTTTCCTTCGGCCAGAAGAGCCCGCACCCGGGATGCGCTGATGGCCGCTCCCCCTTCTTCCTTCCGGGGGATCTCCACCACCTGGATACCGAACCGGGGGAGGATCTCCTGCATCTGCTTGTTATACAGGGCGGTGATGGGGCTGAAAGGCTCCTGGCCCACAAACCGGCAGCGGATGTCCAGGGCCGGAGCAAAGTGCTGGCCAAAGACCACCAGGTCCAGCTGGCCCCCTGCTCCCTTTTCGATCTGCTCTTCCTTGAGGAAATAGGTGGGGAAGGTGGCCGAGGAAATGAGATAATCGGAAGTGGGATGCACCAGCACATTGGGAAGGTGGGCCGTTCCTTTTTTCACCAGCTCCATACGCACATCGGCGGGAAACAGGCTGGCGTCCTCCGAGAGGACAAAAAGGTGAAGGGTATCGCAGGCTTTGGCCGCCTGCTCGATCAGGTACTGGTGTCCCAGGGTAAAGGGATTGCAGTTGGCCACCACCGCCCCCTGGCTTCCCTGGCCCCGGGCAAGGGAAGCCACAAAGGAATCAATGCCGTCTTTTTTGTTTTCCATCAGCAGAATGTCCTGGGTGCGGCTGATCTCATAAAAGCCAAACTCCAGAAACATCTGCTTGTTGTGGGGCTTTGTAAAGAGGAACAAATGCTGCTGGTTTTGCTGGAAGGCCTGGGAGCGCAAGGTGGAAACCACAGTGGCCGTCAGGCCCTCGCCCCGCCACTTTTCGTCCACGGCGATGCATTTGAGCACATTTTTCTCCAGGGAACCGGTGGCGGCCACCTCTCCCTGCCGGTCATACAGAACCACGGTGTACTGGATACCCTTGTCATAGCGCAGTCCCTGGCGGGAAAGAAATTCCTCCACCCGGCGGCGCACCACACCTTTCAGTCCGCCCTCATAGGTCTCCTGCAAAAAATCACCCTGCACGGCCTTTGTCCTCCTTTTTCCGATAGAAAGGGCCCCATGAAAGAATGGCTTCCATGGGGCGCTTTTTCTGTTTGATTCCTGTTAGTCCACGCTCTTGATGGTGTCCAGCAGACTGCCGTCCCGATAGAGCACATTGGCCACCACTTTGTCTCCCAGATGAATGGGCTTGGGAGTGCCGGTGAGCTCTTCGGCAATGCGCTTCAGGTCCTGGATCTCCACAATGGGCAGACCGGCCTTGACGAGCCGCTCCTTCAGCTCCTGCTGACGGGGGTTGACGGCAATGCCCCGCTGGGTCACCAGCACATCGATGGTGCTGCCCGGGGTGGACACGGTGAGCACCCGATCCACCACAATGGACAGGCGGGCCCGGGTGAGAGGGGCGATGATCATGGCCATCTTGGCCCCGGCGGCGGTGTCGCTGTGGCCGCCGCTGCCGCCCATGATATAACCGTTGGAATCGGTGTGCACATTCACATTGAAGTCAGTGTCGATCTGGGTAGCGCCCAGGATGACCACATCCAGGCTGTCCACGGCGCTGGAACGCACCGAGGGGCTGGCATAGTGGGAGGCGGTGACTTCCCGGTGACGGGGATTGGTGCGGATGCTCTCCACAGCGCCCAGGTCAAAGCACTGCACATCCAGCAGCGCCTCAAAGCAGCCGGCGTTGAGCATGTCCACCATATAGCTGGTGATGCCGCCCAGGCCATAGCTGCCCTTGATGCCCTTTTCCAGCATGATGTCCTTCAGATATTTGGCCGCGGCCAGAGAAGCGCCGCCGGCACCGGTCTGGAAGCTCATGCCGTCTTTCAGCAGGCCGGAATGTTCGATGACTTTGGCGGCATACTGAGCCATCACCAGGCCCACCGGGTCACGGGTGATCTTGGTGGTGCCCGAAACGATGCCCGCCGGGTTGCCGATGCTCTCCACCTGCACCACATAATCCACATAGGTCTCGCTGATGGAGAAATCAGCCAGAGGATAAGGCACCAGGTTGTCGGTGATGACGATCACTTTTTTAGCATACATGGCATCGGCAAAGGCATAGCCCAGGCTGCCGCAGGCCGATTTGCCGTATTTGCCGGAGCAGTTGCCCATGGTATCGGAAGTGGGCGCTGCCACAAAGGCCACATCAATGGGGCTGCGTCCCTGCTCGATGTCGCTGGGGCGTCCGCCATGGGAGCGGAAGGTCACCGGCTTATCCAGCACGCCGTGGGAGATAGCCCGGCCCACCACGCCGCCGATGTAGTCGGCTTCCAGGCCGGTGACCACATGGTTTTTGATGTGCCCGATCAAAGGCTCATGGGTGTCGAACACAGAGGACGCATTCACATTCAGGTCTTTGATCCCCAGGTCGGCCACAGCGTCCATGACCATGTTGAGCACATAGTCACCGTTGCGCAGATGATGGTGGAAGGAAATCGTCATGCCGTCTTTCAGCCCGGCCAGCTGGATTGCCTCCTTGATGGAGGAAACCACTTTGGAATTATTCATCGATGAGCACCCCCATTGCTTTTGCCATTTCCAGAACCTGACGGGCCCGTGTGACGATGGGCGCGTCGATCATCTTGCCCCGCAGGGACACAACGCCCTTCCCCTGCTCTTTGGCCGCCCGGATGGTCTCCATCACTTCCTGGGCGTATTCAATGTCGGCCTGGGTGGGGCTGAAGATCCGGTTGATATCGGCCACATGGCGGGGAGAGATGGAGGATTTGCCGGTGAATCCCAGCGCTTTGGCAAAGGCGGCATCCTCCCGCAGGCCCTCGTCGTCATTCACATCGGTGAAGGGGGTGTCATAGCAGTCCACCCCGGCGGCCCGGGCGGCCACCACCATACGGCTGCGGCTGTAGAAGATCTCCTTGCCTTCCTTGGTGCGCTTGCACTGGAGATCGGCGGTCAGATCTTCGCCGCCCAGCAGCATGGCCGCCACACGGGGACAGCTGCTGGCGATGGCATAGGCGTTTTCGATACCCAGAGCGGTTTCGATCAAGGGAATGAGCTTGACTGTGCCCACTTCCATACCGTGCTTCTTCTCCAGCTCGGTCATGTAGGCGTCCACCACCAGCACATCCTGTGCTGTGCTGATTTTGGGCGGCATGATCAGGTCCGGGCGCAGGGGCAGGATCTCATCCAGGTCCTCTTTCCAGAATGTAGTATCAATGGAATTGATGCGCACGCACACTTCGCACTTATATTTCAGAGTTTTGATGGCATTGCGCACCAAAATACGGGCGGCGTCTTTTTCCGCAGGAGAAACGGCGTCCTCCAGATCCAGAATGGCGGCGTCCGCGCCCAGAATATCTGCATTGAGCAGCATACCGGGGTTGTTGCCCGGCATAAACAGCATACTTCTTCTCACTGGTCCCGCTCTCCTTCCCCACGCCGGATGGCGGTTTCCACCCGGGCCCGGATGACGCATTCCACAGCGCCTTTGTCATTGAGGGATACATGGGCGCCCTTGATGCCGTTTTCCTCCAGCACCTGCCGGACTACCCGCTCGATCTCCTCGCCGAACTGCTGCGCTACCACCGATTCGATCTGCACCGCGATATCCGATGCCGGTTTGATTTCCACATAGACATCGCTGGATTCCATGGTGCCGGCCACAGCGGCTTTTTTGATCTCCATTTCCGCGATCACACCTTTCTTCTATTATCCGGGGACAAAAGTCCCGATGGGTTCCCGTAAATTTTATTATACACCTCCCTTTTGCCGGGTACAACTCCCCAGAAGAGACAAAAGGGCATTTTCCCGCAAACATACCGGGATACTTGTATACAAAAGGCTATTTTTTCTCCATCATCCACCGGATGGCCCTGCAAAGCCGTTCACTGACTCCGTCAAAATGGCCCCCTTCGTTCCATTCCAGTGTGCAAGGAGCGGTGAGCTGCGCTTCCAAAACCCCGATAGCCCGACGGGTATTGTCTCCCACCTGACGCATCAGGGGATGGCGGCTCTTTTCCTCCTTGTTTCCCAAAGAGAGATAGACCCGGGTGTCCGGGCATCGCGGCGCCGTTTTTTCCATATAGTCCAGGAACCCTTCAAACCATAGCGAACCGGAGACGCTGGCCAAGGCCCCGAAAGCCTCTGTCTGATAAAGAGCATAGAGAGTGCTCAGTCCCGCCAGAGAGTACCCGGCCAAAGCCCGGTTTTCCCGTCCTGGGAGCAAAGGCAATCTTTCTTCACACTCCTGCAGGATGGGTCCCGCAAGATCCCGGAGATACTCGTTCCCGCCGCCGGTAAAGGCTGGCGTCTTTCGGCTGAGGGCCGGAGCCGCCCAGGGGGAAAACTCCTCCTCCCAGCTTTTCGGTGTGACTGCAATCAACGCAAAGGGGAACAAGGTCTTTCCCATCTCCCCTTCCAGCGCCTGTTCCAGCTGAGGCAGACGGTCTTTCAGGCTGTCGCCGCCGCTGAGATATACCGCCTTTCCCTTTTCTCCCGGCGCAAAGTCGGGAAGTCCCGCCACACACTGCCGCCCAGCGGCTATAAAGCTCTGCCACTTCACCGGCACAGCCCCCTTTCCCGCAAAAAGGGCAGAATGAGCCGGGGGAATTCCTCCGGGTGACGGCACCATCGGTCGGCCCGGATCTGCTCCCGCTGCCCCTGCCGCAGCACTTCCACCCATTCACTGCCTTCCAGCTCCTTGCGCTGCCACTGCTCCAGAGAAACAGCGGCCATCGCTTCCACCTCTTCCCCTGGAGCAAACACCGGATGAGGGCACAAATACAAAAAGACCCTGGCCGCTTCCCGGTCCAGCGTCTCTTCTTTTTCCCACAGATCTTCCCGCCAAAGACCCAGGTCGATCAGATCTTCCTTTTGCAGACAAAGGCCGATCTCCTCCCGGATCTCCCGCAGGATAGCCTCTTCCGGCTCTTCTCCGTGGGCGATATGCCCTCCTACGGCGATATCATAATACCCGGGGAAATCCGCCTTGTCCTTTGCCCTTTTCTGAAACCAGATCCACACCCCATCCTCCCGGGGCGAGATCACCCAGCAATGGGCCACCAGATGGCGCAGGCCCTGGGCATGGGCCTGGGAACGGGGAGCCACTCCCACCGGTTCCATCTGGTCATTGTACACCGTCAGCATCTCTTCAGCCATGGATTACCACCCCTTCTTTTCAAAATCCCGGAAGAGCAAACTGGGCTGAATATCCCGGTTGTTCTGGTATTTTCCCTCTCCATAAGGGACATAGTCCCCCTCCAGGGTGTGGTAGTAGATCTGGCAGATCTCCACATTGGGATAGATCCGCAAAGGTTGGACGCAGAAGATCTCCAAAGTCCAGTAACCGGCAAATCCCACATCCCCGAATCCAGCTGTCACATGGATGAAAAGCCCCAGCCGTCCCACCGAAGACCGGCCTTCCAGCATGGGCACATATCCCTCTGTGCGGGTGTATTCCGCCGTCCGCCCCAGGTACAGCTTCCCCGGCTGGAGCAGCAGCCCCTCTTCCGGAATCCGAATCCGGTGAGCGGTGTTTTCCCGCTTCATGTCCAGTTCTTCGTTGTCATATACCAACAATTCGTTATGAAGCGTCAAATTATAACTATTTGGATTAACTTTCCGGGGATCAAAGGGATCGATGATGATCTCTTTCCCCATCTTCTTTTGGATCTCCAAGCCGGAGAGAATCATTTCTTTGCTCCTTTCCCTTACAGCATGGCGGCCAGCATCATGCTTCCTCCCACAAGACAGAGCAGGGAGATCACAAACAAACACAACGCCAGCACACCCGGCCCCACCGGCGGCTTGACGGCCATCCGGTCATGGCGGGGGTCATAAAAAGCAGACACCCGCTCCGAGGGCTGAAACTGCTCCCAGTTGGTGCCGAAAGCCGATTCCAGGCGCTTGTATTCCCCCTCCCACTGAAACTCCAACAGGGGAAAATAGAGAGGACGGCCCCGGGCATCCCGGCGGCGCACATTTTCCACCACCTTGGCCTGCACCGCCTGCACTCTCCGACGGTTGCGCCGCCAGAAAAGCCACACCATCAAAGAGATGAGCAGCAGCAAAGCGGAACATCCCAGCAGAAAAAATCCCACAAACCCTTTCATTCTGCCACCTATTTTTTCGGGCGCAGCGGGCGGCGGTGACCCTTTTCATCCACAACCACGGTGCTGTTCAACTGAGCCGCCAGGTTCTTTTTCACGCTCTCCACATATTCCATCCGCAGAGCCTGGCGCTCCTGCTGTTCTTCCTCTGTCAGCTCCCGCTCCCGGGAGATGCGGGTCAGTTCATTGATCCGCTGTACTTTTCTCTCATCCATTTTATTCCCACTCCTTCCACACATCGGGCTGATAGCCCACCGTCGCCTTTTTGCCATTGCGGACAATGGGTGTCTTGAATAGCCCCGGGTTTTCCAGCAGGGCCTGCTCGATGTCCTCCATCCGCTCCAGGTAGGCAATGTGCAGTTCTTCATATTCCCGGCTCTTTTCGTCCAGCAGTGGTTTCAGTCCTCCCACCGCGCTTTTGACGCTGCGCAGCTCTCCCTGGCTCATGCCGTAGCGGGCCACATCGATATCTTGAAACTTCACCCGCCGCTCTTTGAAATAGCGCTGGGCTTTTTTGGTGTCAAAGCACTTGCTCTTGCCAAAAATCTGTATATTCATGGTTTGCCTCACTTCTTTCCTGAATTCCATCCCAGTGTAGCATAAAACCGCCGCCTTCGTAAAGAGGGCGGCGGTTCTGCTGGTATCGAAAAAGTGTCGAAAGCCACTTTTTCGAGTTCTGCAAGGTTCTACATGCACGCCTTCGGCGTACACTTGCCCCTTGAAAAGTGCAAAAACCGACGCACAGGTCGCCGGTTTTTGCGAATTGATTCAAAGTAGGGAAAAACTTCTTGCCTGTGTGGTTTTCCACAATCTACGGCGGTTCTGTTCTCTATTTGCAGGAGAAAAGTCCGGTCGTTATTTCTGATAGACCACCTTGCCCCCTACCATGGTCAGGGTCACATGGGTGTCCAGAATCTGCTCTTCGGGAATGTGGAAAATATCCTGATCCAGCATCACCAGGTCGGCCACATAACCGGGGGCCAGACGGCCCTTGGTCTGCTCTTCAAAGGCATTATAAGCGCCGCTGATGGTGTAGTCGTCCACCGCCTGATAAATGTCCACCTTTTCTGCCGGAATCCATCCGCCGGCGGGCTGATGCTTCAGATCCTGACGGCAAACGGCGCAGTGGAGGTTGGCAATGGGGTCCAGGTCTTCCACTGGGGAGTCGGTGCCATAGGACACATGAACACCCAGCTCATTCATGGTGTGGAAGGCATAGGAGGTATTGGTCAGTTCCTGGCCCACACGATCGGCGCAGATGTGCATATCGTAGTGGAGGAAAATGGGCTGCACCAGAGCGTGGACATCCAGATCGGCAAAGCGCTGAAGCAGCGGCCGGTCGGTGATCTGGCAATGGACGATGCCATGGCGGTTGGGGTTCTTCCCATCCTTCAGCACCTTGGCGTAGCTGTCCAGGCACATCTCGATGGCCTTGTCGCCAATGGCGTGAACAGCCACCTGCATCTTGTTTTCCTCGGCCAGGGCCACCAGGCCGTCCAGATCCTCCTGGGACAGGGTGCTGATGCCCCGGGTGCCCGGCTCATCGGCATAATCCTGGCGCATCAGGGCTGTGCGAGCGCCCAGGCTGCCGTCGGTGAACAGCTTCAGCGGCCCGATCTTCAGCCACTCATCTCCGGTGCCGGTGCGATGGCCGTCATTGAGGAAGCGCTGGAACAGCTCTTTCTCCATCAGGCAGCACTGCATATACACCCGCAGGCTCTTCTTCTCATGGAGCAGCTTATCATAGACCCGAAGCATGGTTTCATAATTTTCTCCGGCCACATCGTTGGTCTGCACGCTGGTCAGGCCATGGCTGGCGGCATACTCCATGGCGGCGGCCAGGATCTCTTCCATCTTCTCTTCGTTCTCTTCAGGCAGAATGGCCTGGTTCACGATCTCCTTGGCGCTGCTCTCCCGGACGATGCCGTTGGGATGGCCATCCGCTTCCAGGTCGAACTGACCGCCCTCCACCACCGGAGGATTCTCCCACACACCGGCCTTTTCCAAAGCCAGGGTATTGCAAACCATCACATGGCCGCAGGCCCGGGTGAACAGCACCGGATGGACGGTGCTCACCTGATCCAGCAGCTGACGGGTAGGCATTGCAGGACCATCGGTGAAATAGTCCTGGTTCCAGCCCCAGCCCTCCACCGGCTCACCGGCGGGGACTTTGTGCTCTTCGATGAACTTCCGGCCGGCATCCACCACATCCTGCTGGCTGCGGCAGCCGGACAAATCCACTCGCAGCAGATTCTGGCCCACATGGTACAGATGCTGATGGGTGTCCACAAAACCGGGGATCACTGTTTTGCCCTGGGCGTCCATCTTCTGGGCGTCCTGGGGTGCGGCGGCCAGCACCTCTTCGTTGGTGCCCACCATCTTGATGGTGCCGTCTTCGATGAGCAGAGCCTGAGCAAAACGCTCCCGCTCCAGATACACATTGGCGTTATAAATGACAGTGTTCATGTTGTTTACCTCCCATCAGGCGCTCTGCCGGCTGTTATACCAGCGGAAGAAGTGATAGCATACAAAGCCCAGTGCGGGCACGGCCAGACCGATAATGGATGTAACAGGGTCTTCCACCAGGGTGTTGATCATCAGGCCGATAAAGATCAGAAGGGTGATGACCACGGTCACCGGATAGCCCCAAGCCTTGTAGGGCCGCTCCAGGTCGGGCATCTTCTTGCGGAAGATGAAGACAGCGCCGATGGTCAGGGTGTTAAAGAGCATGCTGGAGAAAATAACCAGGTTTGTCAGCTGATCCAGATCCCGCACCAGTACCAGAGCGATGGAGATGATGGCCTGCACGATGAGGGAAGCCGCGGGAGTCTTGTGCTTGGGATGGAGCTTTGCGAAGGACTTGAAGAAATAGCCGTCCTTGGCCATGGCGTAATACTGCCGGGGGAACACCAGGATACAGCCGTTGAGGGAGCCGAAGATGGCGGTGGCCATGGCGATGACCACAACGATCTGTCCGGCGCTGCCCAGCACGGTGTTGGCCACTTCGGTGCCCAGGTAGATGTCCCCGCCTTCAATCATGGAAGTGATCTGGTCGATGGGGAGCACCCGATAGACAGCGAAATTGAACAGAGTAAAGAGCACGGTGCAGCCCACAATGGCGATAATCAAAGCCAGGGGCAGGTTCTTTTTGGGGTTGCGGATCTCTTCCGAGACGATGTTCAGGTTGGTCCAGCCTTCATAGGCCCACAGGGAAGCCACGATAGCAAAGGCGATCATGCCGATCATACCGCCGATGGAGGGAGCCGATGCGGGAATGGGGCTGAGATCAGGGGTCTGCTTTCCGGCAAAGATGCCCAGCACCAGAATCAGCAGGATGGGGGCCACTTTGGCCACCATGAAGATGTTCTGCACAATACTGCCCTGCTTGACGCCCACATAGTTGATGGCGGTCAGCAGGATGATCAGGCCGATGGCCACCAGCTTGACGGTCAGATCGCTGATGGGCACCAGAGTGGAGAAGGCCTTGGGGAATGCGATGGCGATGGCCGCAATGGACCCGGCACCGCCCAGAAGCCAACTGGAAAAGCCGCACATAAAGCCCACAGCGGGATGATAAGCCTCATTGAGGTACACATAGCTGCCGCCGGCCTTGGGCATGGAAGCGCCCAGCTCGGCATAGCACAATCCGCCCATCAGGGAGATCAGGCCGCCCAGAATCCAGACGATGAGGGACAGGCCCATGCTCATGCCGCTGCGCTGCAGCACATAGCTGCCCAGGTAGAAAATGCCCGAGCCGATCATGATTCCGCCGATGATGCTCACGCCTCCGAAAAGGCCGATCTCCCGGCGGAAGCCGCTTCCTTCGTTGGAGACGGCGGTGTTTTGGTTCTTACTGCTCACTTTGTTTCCTCTCTTTCCTTTTTGCGGATCTTCCCGCCCGCAGGGAACAAAAAAAAGACTGCATCTACCGATGCAGTCTCAAACAGCAAGAAAACACATCGATAGCTCCTCTGTCATAAAGACAGGAGTCCTGGTGATCTTCTCACCAGTCCCAACCAAACGCCATGTCTGGCGTCCGTTTCGGCGGTTTGGCCTTTCATCCGGGGTCACAGAATACCTTCTCACCCGGTTACTCATCCGTACCGCGCCTCTATCATCTTTTGTTGTCCCGTTTATCATACCACGGCCTTCCCCATTTGTAAAGCAAAACTTTTACAGTTTTCTTCCTTTTGTGCTATAATAATGCCTACCGAACACATATCAAGAGCCGAATCATTCTGTAAAACGGCTCGAAAAACCGCTTTTCTGAAACATCATCCCATAAGGAGCGCTACCATGCCGCGAAACATTTCTCACACCGTGACAAAAGAAGAAGAAGGACGCACCATTCTCTCTTTACTCCGGGGCGTGCTGGGATTTTCCGCCTCCCAAGTGCGGCGGATGAAAGAGAGCGGAGGCATTCTGCTGGAAAACACCCCGGCCTACACCAACCAGCGGGTCCAGGAGGGACAGGTGCTCTTGTGCCGCATGGAAGAAGAACGCTCCTCCCAGAACATTCTCCCCGTTCCCAGTCCTTTGTGCATCCGCTATGAGGACAACGATCTGCTGGTACTGGACAAGCCTGCCGGGGTGCCGGTCCACCCTTCTCAGGGCCACTTCACCGACAGTCTGGCCAATTTCCTGGCCTATGAGATGGGAAAAAATCGGGGAATCCCCTTTGTCTTTCGGGGAATCAACCGATTGGACCGAAACACCTCCGGCCTGCTCACCGTGGCCAAGCATCCCCACGCCCAGCATCTCCTTTCCCGGCAGCTGCACACCGGGGAGTTTCATCGGGAATACCAGGCCCTGGTGTGTGGAGCCGTGCGGCCTGCGGAGGGCACAGTGGATGCTCCCATTCTGGATATTCCCGGTGTGCTTCGCCGGGTGATCTCTCCGGAAGGGGCCCCGGCAGTGACCCATTATGAAACCCTGGAAGAAGGGGGCCCCTATGCTCTGCTCCGCCTATGGCTGGAAACCGGCCGCACCCACCAGATCCGCCTGCACATGGCCCACATCGGCCATCCCCTGGCCGGTGACTTTCTCTATGGCACCGAGCTGCCTCCTCCCTGCCCCGGACACGCTCTCCATTCCAGCTGCATCCGTCTGCGGCAGCCCATCACCGGTGAAACCATCCAGGTGGAAAGCCCCCTTCCTCCCTTCTTCTCCCAACTGCTGCAAAAGGCAAAATAAAACAAAAAGGGCTGACCCTTCGGTCAGCCCTTTTTTCATCCTCAGAAAGAGGAATTTTTACTGCACATACCCAGCTTCTTTCAGCAGGGCGATGGACTTCTCCAGGTTGGCGTCGGAAACCAGGACAACAGGACCGGTGCAGCCCATGCCGCTTTCGGCATAGATCTTGTTCTTCCATAGAACATTCACCGCATCCTCCAGGTCCATGATCTCGATGCCGGCGATGGCGCCGGTGACCACTTCCTTGGGAGGAGCCACAACTTCTTCCGCCGGGGCGGCCTGCTTGTTGGCAGCAGCTTTCCGCTCCTCCAGCAGCTTCTTCAGGCCAGCCTTGTTGGCGGCAGCAAACTCTTCTTCCGCAACCTTAAAGATGTTGCCCCGCACCAGCTGAGCAGCATACTTGATAGCGCCAGCGATCACAGGAGCGCCGGAAGCACGGGAGACGATCATGACCAGACGGTCATAGCCTTCACCGATGCCCGGGCCATAGCCATAACCCATGGCCTCGAAGCTGCCGCCGGTGGTGTAGGAAGAGAGCATCTTCACCATGATATTGCCGGTGAGGGAGTCTGTGACCATGATGTCAGGAGAGCCTACCAGCATATCGTTGCCGCGCATGACGCAGCCGCCGTCGGCACGGGAGGACTCGGCGAAATGGATGTCATACCCATTTTCAGCCAGGGTCTTCAGAGCGCCTTCGGTCTGACGGGCGCCGTCCACATTCAGGATGCCCACAGTGGGCTCCTTCACGCCGCAGGTCTTGGCGGCGATGATGCCGTAGATGGCATTTTTGATCATGCCTTCGATACGGTCGGTGGAAGAGGTGCCGGTGGTGGTGGCGATGAACATCTCCTTGCCCTTACCAGGGGTCACCACCCGGCCCACGGTGGAAACACCGATGGGGAAGGGATAGTGCATGGTGACAGCAGCGTCCACTTCCTTGTTGGCCAGCATTTCTTCCATCTTCTTATGGCCTTCTTCGTCGTCGGCCACTTTCACAGTGATGACGCCTTCGGCTTCCAGAGAGCCGATGTAATACACATCGATGCCCTCTTTGGCAGCCATCAGGGCGGCCTTCATGGCGTTTTCTTCGCCATGCTCACTGCCCATACCGGTGAGAGCTACCTTGGGGCGCTTGCCGAAGCTGCCGGTCTCCAGGCCCTGGGCGATCTCCATGAAGGTATTGGCAATGGTCTTTTCAATAAACTTAGACATGTTTCAACACCTCTTATTCGGCGTCAGCGTCAGCCATCAGAGTCTCAGCGAATTCCTTCATAGCCTTGGCGATCAGGCCCTTGACCTTCTCTTCGGAAACGCCTTCCTCCGCCTGGGCGCCGCTGTTGGGCTGAATGGTGAAGGAAACACCGTCAAACAGGTTGGTCATACGGCCCAGGAACAGAGAGCCCTTACCGATGATCATAGCCCGGTTGATCTTGCCGGCCAGGATGTCCTCACGGGCAAAGCCGATGTAAGGAGCGCCGGAGGGGATGTGGCCCTGTGTGGGAGCCCAGCCCACCAGACCGTGCTTGGCGGGGAAGGAAGCCAGTTCCTTCTTGTCCAGCTCGCCGTTCTTCACAGCCAGAGCGCCGATCATCTTGTAGTTGGCCAGAGGCACATCGCCAGCGCCAGCGGGCTTGGTGATGTCCGGGTTCTGCATCTCGGGGGAGAACTTGTCCACATCGGTGATCTTCAGGCCGCCCTTAGCCAGAGGAGCGGCGACCAGGGAACCGATAACATTCTGGGGAGCGGAGCCAGTGCCAACGCAGTGACGGCCCAGCATATCCAGGTTGATTTCGGGGTTGACGCCGTCGTTGGCGCTGATGACCACAGCGAAGCCGCCCAGCACATCTTCGATAGCGGGCAGACCCTTCTTCACATGGTCCTTGCCGTTCATGCCCAGCTTAGCGGTGCAGCCGCCAGCGGTGACGATCACAGTCTTGTAGGAGCCAGCCTTGACCAGAGAAGCAGCCTCGATCATGGCATGGGCCGGAGCAGCACAGAAGCCGCGCAGGTCGGAGCCGGAAGCGTTGACCAGGCCAGCCACTTCAGCAGCAGCCTTAGCGAAGTTGCCGCCGCCGCGCTGGTTCATATCGCCGCAAGCTTCCTCGGCGCAGTCGATGACATATTCCACATCGGCCTTGTCGATGCCGGCAGCCTTCACAGCGTGGAGCAGAGCCAGAACGCTGGAAGCCTTGCAGGCGATGTTCTCGAACATAACATGAGCGGACAGGTTCACATCCACATCGTGAGCGCGCTTGACGCAGCCCACCAGGTTGCCCATGTGGTACAGAGGCTCAGCATGCTCCTCGTCCACCAGGCGCTTGATCTCGGCGCCGTCGATACCCTCGGCCACCTTGGCCATGATATCTTCGCCGATCACAGGGTCAGCAGCCAGCTTGTCCTTTGTGGCGCTGACAAAAGTTTTATCCAGATATACCAGCTCGAACACGTCGCAGACCTGCATCAGAACCAGGAACTCGTCCTGAGGCATGATCTCACCGAACTTGCCGTAGCGCTGGGCATTTTCCATGTTTTTACCAACCCAGGGCTGCTCATGTTCGGCCAGCTCTTCCGGCGTCATGTTGCCGATGTAAGTCTGGTTGGGCATGTAGGCAACCACATCTTCATAGGAACGAATGTGGTTGGGGAGCTCCTTCAGATACTCCGAATCAGGGTTGACGATCTTCTCAGTGGTCTGGGTGGTGCCGGCGTGGAGCACCATGTCAGGGGCATGCACCAGGACATAACCCGCGCCTTTGATAACGCTGTTCATTTTGTTCACTGCCTCTCTACGCAATTTATTGTGGCCCCGAAGGGGCGCTTCTATGGGAATGGATCTTTCATGAACGGTATCGAGTTTTCAGCAGCCGCAATATACCCCCAAAGTCGTTCACCTCTTACTTTTTCCTTCGTAAGAGAGACAAAAGAAAATGGTGATATGGTGATTTGATCACCATATCACCATAGTTCTTAAATCTTAGAGATATTTGCAGTACTGTTCTCTGATACTGCTCATTTCGCTGACGATGTCGTCCACATCCAGAACCATCTCCATCATAGAGATCTGGTCCTCGTAGACCTGCTCATCAACTTCGGCTTTAATCTCAGGCTCGCAAATGTGATAAACCGTGAGTCCCAACGAGACTCCTGTCAACGGACCTGCGAAAGTGGGGTCGCCGGCTGTAACAGTCTCCGCGGCCAGGCCGGAAGCCTCGCCCTCGGCAGCGCCCAGCAGAACAACAATGTTCTCCGGGCCATACTGCTCAGCAAACTCCTTCACTCTCTTCTGATTTTCCAGGTCCATTGCACCAGCGGCGGTTCAGACGAAGCACTCCGTAGAGGAGAAGACTACTTCTGCGCCCGCAGTCTTCGCGCATTCTTCAATCGCGGGACCCGGGATGCCATCTCTATCGCCGATGATGATAACCTTCTTACCGGACAATATACTCATGGCTCTACCTCCTTCTCATAGATTTTTTATATGGACAGCTTCCGCTGCCCCGTTGAACGCATCCCGGCTTTTGGCCGGGAGCGTTTAACGCAGGGACAAATCAGACAATCAGATGCACTTAGATGTGCTTTTTGATCATCTCTTCGATGCTCTCAGCAGTGCAGTCTTCCTTGACCAGCACATCGATCTGAGCACCGTTCTCATAGATCGCCATGACGGGCAGACCCATGACCTTCTGAGCGATAGCCAGTCTGCGGGCCTTTGTGGTGTTCAAAGCGCAGAACTTCATCTTGTCGCCATAGGTCTCAGCATACTGATGCACGAAGGGCATCAGAGCGGCGCAGGGCACGCAGCCATCGCCATAGAAATCGACGAACACTTTGCCTTCGGCCTTCAGAACTTCGGCTTCGAAGTTTTCTTTTGTCAGCTCAACCATTGGAATATCCTCCTTGTATGTTGTGTAAAATTAGCCGAGGTACTTCTCGCACTGCACAGCGGCGATGGCGCCGTCGGCAGCTGCGGTCACTACCTGACGCAGGCTCTTCACCCGGATATCGCCAGCGGCAAACACGCCGGGGATATTTGTCTTCATGTCTTCATCGGTGACGATGTAGCCATGCTCCATGTTGACCTTGCCTTCGAAGACCTTAGACTGGGGATCGTAGCCGATGAACACGAACACACCAAAGGTGCCGTCTTCGGGGTTGGCCTCGATCTCCCGGACCTCACCGGTCTTGACATTTTTAACGACCATGCTGGTCAGAATGTCATCGCCCTTGAGCTCTTCAATGACGGTATCCCACATAAACTCCATCTTGGGGTTGGCGAAAGCCTTCTCCTGGATGGACTTGGCTGCTCTCAGCTCGTTTCTTCTGTGGATCAAAGTGACCTTGCGGCCGAACTTTGTCAGGTACATAGCCTCTTCCACAGCGCTGTCGCCGCCGCCTACCACATAGATGTCGAAATCCTCAAAGAAGTTGCCGTCGCAGGTGGCGCAGTAGGAAACGCCCTTGCCGGTCAGTTCCTTCTCGCCGGGGCAGCCGATGGGCTTGGGAGAAGCGCCGGTGGCGATGATGACAGTCTTGCCCTGATACTCGGCCTTGCTGCCCTTGATCACCTTGATGTCGCCTTCCAGCTCCACATCCACAACGGTGTCAAACACCTTCTCAGCGCCGAAGTGGTTGACCTGATCCACCATCTTCTTGATGAGGGAAGGACCGGATTCGCCTTCCACAGCGCCGGGATAGTTTTCGATCTCGTCAGTGATGACGATCTGTCCGCCGTCCTTGATCTTCTCGATGACCAGGGTGCTCAGACGAGCTCTGCCGGCGTACAGAGCGGCAGACAGGCCAGCAGGGCCGGCGCCGATGATGATAACGTCATAAACTTTGCTCATTTTCGATGACTCTCCTAACAATTATTCAAAAATTGTCTGCTCGGTCACTTCGGTTTCCAGAGCCTTCAGAGCCTTCTCGACCAGGCCACGGCGCAGAGCCTTCTCTTCGTCATGAGTCAGCTCGGGGTTGCCCAGAGGATGGGGGATAGCGATGGTGGGAACAATTCTGTTCGCGCCAACGGTCATGGAAATCGGGGTAACTGTGCACATATGAACAACGGGGATACCCGCACGCTCAATCTCTTTAACCAACGTTGCACCGCAACGTGTGCAGGTGCCTCACGTGGAGGTCAGAATTACGGCATCAACACCGTCATTCTTCAGCTCTTTGGAGAACTCTTCAGCAAAAGCCTTGGCGCTGGCCACAGCAGTACCGTTACCAACAGTGGTGTAGAAGTAACGATGCAGCTTGCCGATGCGGCCTTCCTTTTCCAGATCCCGCAGCACATCAACAGGCAGAACGCGGTCAGGATCCTCGTTGGCATAGACAGGGTCATAGCCGCCGTGAGCGGTCTCATAGGTGTCGGCCGTCAGATCCATCACGCCCTCGATGTCATACTTGCCATAGTGGGAAGCAGAGGAGGACTCGATGTGATCGGGGTTGCCCTTGGGAACGATGCCGCCGGAAGTAACCAGAGCGATGGTGGCATGAGCCATATCCTTCACAGCGGGGTTGGGATCGACGCGGTCGAAGTTGGGCATGGGGAACTCGGTGACGAACTCCTTGCCAGCCAGCTTCTTCAGCAGCATATCAACAGCACGCTTGGAGCCCCGCTCCTTCTCGAAGAAGTTCTTGCGAATGCCGTTGGGCAGATAGCCTTCCTCAGCGGAGGACAGGATCTCTTCACCCTTGGCCAGCTTCAGGGCCAGAGGAGCCATCTTCTTGACGGCATCTCTCATGCCAGCAGCGCTGTTCTTGGTGGAAACGATATACACATCCTTGGCGTAGTCAGCGCCGGGATTTTCCTTGTACATACCGGTGAGCACGGGGATGCCCAGCTCGTCCTTCACAGCCTTTGTGATGTTGCCGCAGGCAAAGCCATAACGGCCAGCGTTAAAGGCAGGGCCAGCCAGGAACAGGTCGGGCTTCTGCTCCTTGATCATTTCCATGATGGTAGCAGTAGCTTCCTTGGTGTTCTCGCCGAAATAGGAGTCGCCGCAGACGATGGTGGCAACGATTTCAGCCTCATCGCCAAAAGCAGCCTTGAAAGCCATGCCGGGGCCGACAACTTCGCCGACTCTCAGTTCAGGCTTGTAATCAGCCATTTCCTCGCCGCCGATGTTGGCGAAGAACTGGTTGATATAATGGACAACTCTGATCTTGCTCATTATTCTCTTGTCCTCCTTCCGTTATCTGGCGCTCAGCTTGTTGAAGCCGAGTTCGTTGGTGGCGCCGGTGATAACCTGGAGCTCGGCGTCGATGCTGCCGTCGGCATTCAGGCTGCCCTCGTGGCCGCCAGCGATGATGTTGGCAACTTCGGGATAGCCGATGACTTTATCCATCTTGGGCAGGTGGATGACCATGTTCGCGTTGCCGCCAGTGACAACAGCGTCGGCCTTGGGATCGGCGTCCGCCAGGGACTGAGACTTACCATCCTGGCCGGCATATTCGTCGGTGATGATAACAGTCTTAACGCCCTGCTCTTCGATCTTCTTGCAGTTCATGATCAGGTCGGTGTCGGGGTTGCCGAAGCCTTCCTGAGAAACAACAGCGCCGTCCAGGTCCAGCCAGCGGCACAGCTTAGCGGTCCAGTCGGAGGAGCGCTGCTTGTCGGCCAGGTAGACGTTCTCGTTGGTCAGGATCATACCCACAAAGTTCAGGGTCTTGCCATGCTGAGCAAACAGATCCTTCACAACGGGGTTGTTCAGGTGATGATAGGTGGTGTTCTTATCGCAAGCGGACACGCAGTTACCGCTGAGGATAGCACCGTCCATGCCTTCGGTGGGGTTCATGATGGTGGACAGGGTGCGCTTGGCATCGACGCCGTACACATAGGTGTCGTGCATCAGGCCCTGGCTCTGCAGCATCTGAACATAAGCCACGCGGGGCAGGTTGGGCATCTTCTCCATGCCTTCCTTGACACCGTAGGTCTCGAAGACTTCGGTCTCGTCGGGAGTGACATTCTTAGCCAGCTCGCCCAGGAACTTTGCGGTCTTCAGGCCGGCAAAGCGGACAGCCTTCTCATGCTCGTGCTGATGCAGGCCATCCACAGGCTCGATGACAACCACCAGGTTGTTGGTCTGGGAGAAGGGAGTGTACTTAGCGCCCTCACCGCTCATATCGATGATGCCTTCCTGGAAGGCCACGATCTTACCGGTGGTGACGACGGCGGAGCCGCGCAGCACATTGGTCTTGCCGCTGCCCACGGTGTCCACCTTGGAGATGACGCCGGGGAAGATGTCGCCGGGGCCCTCCACCTTGCAGCGAGGCTCGATCACATCCTTAACAGGCATGATGCGGATGCTGTCGCCGGGTTTTGCGATTTCCAGTTCAACTGACTTGATATTCTCGTCTTCCAGAACCAGGTTCTTGATATCCTCTTTGCACACATAGAGGACACCAGCCTCAACCTTGGACTGGTCGGCGAACTGAATATCATGGATATTGACGTATCCAAGTTCCAGTTTCAATTTGAGCACCTCCATAATTTAAATGTATATCAGTTTCTTAAAAGTTTTAAGAAATTGACCGATGATTGTGTTTACTGCATGGCCGAGGCCATGGCGTTATCGCACAGGCTGCAATCGATGGTTCGGAAATCCTGCCGCATATTTTCCGGCATATTGGGGAAGCGCTCTTTGCCGAACTTTTTGCAGGCGATGATACACTCTTCGATAATCCGCAGAGACTCGCTGTCCATCTTCTTTTTGCTCTTGGTGAGGAAGATGGTTTTATAAGGGGTCTCATTGGGCTTGATGCTGCCCGCCAGAGGATGGGTGAGGAGTTTATGGCCAGCGTGGATATAATCCCGGGTCATGCGCATGATCTCGGTGTATTTCACCGGATGGAATTCCACCGTCACCTGGGAAGCATATTTGTCCCGCACCATTTCGTTGTTGGTGATGATAAAGAAATCCGCCATGCTCTTCTCCTGTCATTTATCACTATTTTCGATAGAAAAGAAAGGGTTTATCGATTTTCCCGATAAAACGACCATTTCATGCCCATTCTGCTTTTATTGTACACCAGCCGGCGCATATTATCAAGGGAAATCAGCAGAATTGCAACAAAAAAGCGACGGCCTGAAAAGCACTTGCTTTCACGCTGTCGCATTCTCCGTTTTCGAGCCTGAGAGATTCCAGCGGCCGGATGGCCACTGTTGCTCCTTGGGCGCCTGCTGGCTTTTCAGAGTCCGGTCCACGCTCGGTCCTTTTGCCTGAAAGTTTCGCACTGTTTTGACAGAACAGCACTTGCATCTTCGGCGCCCCGGAGGGGTCTCTCCCGATCAGTTTCATCCCGATTATTCAGTTCGTCTATATTTTAACACAAAGCACCGAAAAAGCAAGAAATATTTCCTGATTGCATTCATCGGTTTTTTGAATAAACTCTGGCGGGAGTATGTGGGAATCGAACCCACCTAAGCGGCTCCTAACCGCTATTACTGGTTTTGAAGACCAGAGGGCACACCAGCACCCATCTACTCCCATAGTAGTCCCATAAAAGCCGTTGCCTATGTTATCACAATCTTTTGTAAAATGCAAGGGTCTATGGCCCAATCTTTTGTCTTTTTCGTTGCCTTCCCTGTTTTTCGGAGTTATACTGAAAAAAAGCGCTTTGCGCACAGGGAGGTTTTATCTAAAATGAAGCACAGTCTGCCTTACGACCACTATTACCGCTACCAGGAAATCGCCGATTTGCTCCATAGCTATGAAAAAGACCATCCGGAACTTTTCCAGCTGTCGGTCATCGGCCGCACTCCCCAGGGGCGGGACATTCTGGCCTGCACCATCACCAACACCGCCACCGGAAAGCCGGAAGACAAACCGGCCTATTATATGGAGGCCAACATCCATGCCGGTGAGGTCACCGGTTCCATGGTGGCCATCTACTTCCTGGACACCCTGATGAGCAACCTGGAAGATAGCCGCATTCAGCAGATTCTGGACCGGTACACCCTGTATGTGGTGCCCCGTCTGTCCTGCGACGGTTCCGAGCACTATCTCACCACCGCCGACTATGTGCGTTCGGCTCCCCGGCCCTATCCCACCGAAAAGCGCCAGAGCGGCCTGCACAAGGGTGACATCGACGGCGACGGCGTAGCCCGGCTGATGCGGGTGCCCTCCCCTTACGGCGTGTGGAAAATTTCCCCCAAAGACCCCCGGCTGATGGTGCGCCGCCGCCCCGACGAAACCGACGGGGCATTTTACAATGTATACCCGGAAGGCATCATTGAAAATTATGACGGTCTCCATGTGACCATGGCTCCCAGTGAGTTCGGCAACGACTTCAACCGGAACTACCCCATCGGCTGGCAGGACGAAAGCCAGCAGGCCGGGGCCGGAGCCCATCCCCTGTCCAATCCGGAAACCCAGGCCAACGCCGCCTTTCTTCTGGCCCATCCCAATGTGTGCTGCGTAGTGGATATGCACACCGCCGGCGGCCAGATCCTCTACACCCCCGGCTACAAAAGCGCCAAGGACGCCATTCCTCAGGATATCGCCCTTTACCGTGCTTTGGGCAAGATGGGCACCGAAGAGAACGGCTTCCCCCTGCTGAACATCTATGACGAATACATGCCGGCGTCCGCGCCCCAGACCTGCGGCGGCTTTGATGATTTCTGCCACTTCCTGCTGGGCGTTCCCGCCTTCACCATCGAATGCTGGGATCTGGCCCGCCGGGCCGGGGTGGAAGAGCACTATCCGCCCAAGGAAAACCTCTCCCAGGAGGAAGAAGAGGAGATCGCCGTCAAATACCTGCGCTGGATGGATGAAAACCTGTCCCCGGAAGAAGGATTCCTTCCCTGGAAGCCCTTCCAGCATCCCCAGCTGGGGCCGGTAGAGATCGGCGGGGCCAACTACAAACAGGTTTCCCAGAATCCGCCCATCAAATTCCTGGAGCAGGAGCTGGAAAAACACACCCGCTTTATCCTGCGGCTCATCCCCACCCTGCCCCGGGTCTGCTTCGACCGGGTACACACCCAGGAAGTGGGCACCGGACTGTATCTGGTGGAAGCCACCCTGGGCAACCGTGGTTTCATGCCCACCTATGTATTCCGGGAAGGCCTGAAATACAAGACGCTGAAAGAACTCACCGTTACCCTGTCCGGGGACAACATCCTGCTGCCCCAGAAGGACGCCTGCAAAACCATCGGCCATCTGGAAGGCTTCTCCAGCGTCAAGGCCCACAACGAAGGCATGGGCCCCACCACTCAGGAACAAGAGCCCATGCAGAAGAAGGTTACCTGGCTGGTACAGGGCCAGAAGGGCGAGACCATTACCCTCCTTTGCCAGGGCGGCCGCATCGGTAAAGTGAGCGCTCAGATTCAGCTGGGCGAGTAAATCTGCCTATCGACATTTTCGATCAATCCCATACTATATATTATATAATGTATCAGACACAAAAAGCCTGCCGGATTCTCCGGCAGGCTTTTTGTTGTCTTGATCAGAATGGATTACAGAAGCACCCGGGCGTCTCCCACTTTTTTGGTGACCTTTTCCCGATCCAGGGTTTCCAGAATCACCATGGCGTATTTTCGGGAGGTTCCCAGCAGATCCCGCACTTCGCCCAAGGTGATCTGTCCCTGGGCACGGATCTGCTCCTTGATCCGCTCCACCGCCTCATCATAATGCTGCCGGGCAAAGCAGATCTGGGCATCCATCCGCACCAGGGTTCCGGCGCCGATGAGGGCGTTGTGCACCTGCTGGGCCTTTTTCTGGTCCTTGCCCATCTGGGCCAGCACATCCTCGGTGGCTGGCGGCGCATAGCCCCCGTCCAGATAGATCTTCTCCATCTCCTTCATCATCCGGGAGGCTTCTTCGTCCAGCTTCACCTTGAATTTGAACAGAGACACCAGACCATTTACGATCTTGATCCGTTCCACTTTTTCGTAATAGGCCAGCATGCCGTCGGCCACCGCCTGTTCCTGACGGGGCAAGAACCGGGTACGCACCTCTTCCTTCTTCATGCCCTCTTTCAAGGGATTGGCGGTGTGATACTCCCGCAAAATCTCGCTGAGGCGCTTGCCCTGGGCTTCGGCAAAATCCCGGTGGAGATACAGGTCTCCGGCGATCCGGACGATCTTACCCTCCTGCTCCAGCTCTCCGGCCAAAGCTCTGGCCTCCTCCAGGCTGACGCCAAACTGCACCGCCACAAAATCCAAAAGCCGGTAATGGGGGCTTCCTTCCCGGATGCCCTGCTCGATCTTGTCTTTCAGGCTGCCTTTTTCCAGCACCCGCAGTCCTTCCAGAGCCTGCTCATCACCGCGGCGGCGCTTGAAGGGGCTGGGGTCCAGCACCACGCCGCCGCCCACGGTCTCCAGCGGGGAATAAAACCGCACCACAAAATGGTCCCCCGCCTTGAGGGCCACTTCCTCTTCCAGCCGCAGCTGGGCGTAAGCGCTCTGGCCCGCTTCCAGCACATCCCCTTCCAACAACACCGCTTTACACAGCACTTCCCGGCTGCCGTGGTAGAAATGGAGACGGCTGGTGTTTTTGATGACCCGCTTGGCGTCTTTCAGCACATTCAGGCGCACATCCACCATCATGGTGGTGTGCATGGAGCCGGGCACGGCCACCACATCGCCGCGCTGGATATCGCTTTTTTTCAGGTTGGAGAAGTTCACCGCCACCCGCTGTCCGGCATAGGCGGTGTCCACGCTCTGGGAGTGCACCTGAATGTTGCGCACCTTGCCCATCTTCTCCCCGGGGTAGAGCATCACCTCATCCCCTTCTTTCAACTGGCCTTCGATCATGGTGCCGGTGATGACGGTGCCGAAGCCTTCCATGGAAAAGACCCGGTCCACCGGAATGCGGAAGGGGATGTCCAGCTTTTTGCCGCCCAGAAGGGAAATCTGGCGGAAAATCTCCTGGCGCAGATCTTCAATGCCCTCTCCGGTATAGGAGGACACCGGAATCAGGGGGGCATCCTCCAGAAAAGTTCCCTTCACCTGGCTGCGGATGTCTTCGGCCACCAGCTCCCGCCAGTCCTCATCCACCATATCGGTTTTGGTGAGGACGATGATGCCGTGCTGGATCTCCAGCAGGGACAAAATACCCAGGTGCTCCACCGTCTGGGGCATGACCCCTTCGTCGGCGGCCACGATGAGCAGGGCCAGGTCGATGCCTCCCGCCCCCGCCAGCATATTGCGGACGAACTTTTCATGGCCGGGCACATCGATGATGCCCGCTCTTCCGCCGTCGGGCAGGTCCAGATAGGCAAAGCCCAGCTCAATGGTGATGCCCCGCTTCTTTTCCTCGCGCAGCCGGTCGGTTTCAATGCCGGTGAGCGCCCGGATCAGGCAGGTTTTGCCGTGGTCCACATGACCGGCGGTGCCGATGATGATGTTGTTCATTGTGATTCCTCCCCGGCGCTTTTACTGGGCGCCCCCTGTGACCTCCAGCAGACACTGGGCGATATAGCCAAAATACTCTTCCTGCACGGTGCGCATATCCAGCAGCAGACGATCCTTGGAGATGCGGCCGATCACCGGGATGCGGCAGGAGCGCAGCCGGCTTTCCATCTGATCCACCGTGACGCTTTCATGTTCCATGGCCACCGCCCAGGTGGGAAGCATCTGGGTGGGCACGCTGCCGCCACCCACCTGGCCCTCTTCCTGAGACAGAGCGCAGGAAAGGCCGGGCACCTTTTTCAGACGGCGCAGCAGACGGCCCCCCTTGCTGCGCAGTTCATCCATGGACATGGAGAGCATCCGGTAGGTGGGGATCTTCCGGGCGATCTCATCGGGCTCCAGATAGATGCGCAAAGTGGCTTCCAACGCGGCCAGGGTCAATTTGTCGATGCGCAGCGCCCGTGTGAGGGGATTTTTCTTCATGGCGTCCACATATTTCTTTTTGCCGATGATGATGCCGGCCTGAGGCCCGCCCAGCAGCTTGTCCCCGCTGAAGGAGGTCACATCGGCTCCGGCCGCCATGGCCTGCTGCACTGTGGGCTCGCTTTCGATGCCGTACTGGGCCAGATCCACCAGCGCACCGCTGCCCAGGTCGTAGATCACCGGAAGATTATGGCGCTTGCCCATTTCCACTAGCTCTTCCACCGACACTTCTTCTGTAAAGCCCATAATCTTATAGTTGCTGGTGTGCACCTTGAGGAAAGCGGCGGTATCCGGACCGATGGCGTTTTCATAATCGGAAGGATGGGTCTTGTTGGTGGTGCCCACCTCCAACAAAGTGGAGTTGCTCTGCTCCATGATTTCGGGCACACGGAAGGAGCCGCCGATCTCCACCAGCTCCCCGCGGGAAACGATGAGCTGCTTGTTTTTCGCCATGGTGCCCAGCACCAGCATGACGGCGGCGGCATTGTTGTTGACCACCAAAGCGGCCTCTGCCCCGGTGAGGCGGCAAATCAGATCTTCTACATGGCTGTACCGGCTGCCCCGGCGTCCCTTTTCGCAGTCATACTCCAGGGTGTTGTAGTTTTCCGCCACATCCATGGCGGCCTGGGCGGCCTCATGGCACATCACCGCTCTGCCCAGATTGGTGTGCAGCACGATGCCGGTGCCGTTGATCACCGGCCGCAGGCTCATGCGGCTGTTTTCCTCCACCTGCTGCAGCACCGCCCGGGTCACCCCTTCCAGGGTCAGGTCCGGCTCTTCGCCCCGGAGGATCTGCTCCCGCAGACCGTCCAGCACCTGGCGCACACCGTCGGTCACCTGGCTGCGTCCCTCTTCCATGGCTTTTTTCACCTGAGGCTGGGCCAGCACCTCGTCCACCTTGGGGATCGAACGCAGCAATTCTTTTTTGATCTCCATCTCTATCTCATCCTGTCTTTTGAAAATTCATCGTCCCGCCCAAAAGGCGGCCATAGTGCACTTATTATACATCATCCCCAAGCCCTCCCGCAAGGCCGGGGAAACAGGAAAAAAAGGCCGGACTTGCCGGCCTTTTTTCTATTCCGCCTGAAAAACGCAGCGGTAACCGCCATTTTCCTCCTGATAAAGCCCTTCCAGATCGGTGGCCCCTTCCACCTGGGGCTCCTCTTCCTGGGCAAAGCGCACGCACACGCCGCAAGAGGCGCTGAGAGCCCGGGGCACCGGCATCATCTGGGCGTTAAGTCCCTGGCGCTTTTGTTCCCGCTGAAAGGTCAAAGCACCGAAATGAGTGTAAAATGTGGCGATATAGGTCACGGCTGCCGCTCCTTTTCCTTTTGTTTTAACCGATGGTCAGTTTGAACTCTCCATCCCCTTTTGTGACGGAGACCTTCAGACCTTTATTTTCGGCGAAACGAGTGATATTGTCAACAGCCACTTGATTGTCCACCAGCACCTGGGCCTTGTTGCCGTTTTTGCTCAGAGCCTTCTTGGTGAGGATCACCGGTTCGGGGCAGGAACGGCCCCGGGCGTCTACCACATTGTTGTCAGCCATGATTCTTTCCTCCTAGCTGTTCTTTTTCTGTTTCTGGATGTTTACAAAGGCGATGACAGCCACCACCACAAGACCCACGATCACAGCGATCTTGCCACCCGGAGTGGGGCCTTCGGCAGAAGCGGCCAGCTTGAAGTTATGGCAGAAAGCAGCGCCCACAAAGAGGCCCAGCACGGTAATGGCGCTGTCGCTATTGCCGCTTCCGGCCAGGATCAGCTGACGCAGGGGGCAGCCGCCCAGCAGCACGCTGGCAAAGCCCACCAGCACCATGCCCAGAGCATTCCACAGGCCGTCGGTATGAGCCACCGGCTGACCGGCAAAGCCCAGAGTGAAGTTGCCTGTGATCAGGTTGCCGATGAGGGCGGCCACGATGATGGCAATAAAGCCCCACAGCAGATAAAAGTCCTTAAAGAGCACGGCATCCCGGATGCCGCCCACCATGCAAAGGCGGGTCTTCTGGGCCAGCGCGCCCACCACCAGACCGGCAGCCAAAGCCAGCAGCAGAGGGGCCCGCATGGAGCCAGGGCCTTCTGTGCTGAAATAGATCACAGGAGGTGCAGCCACCACCAGCACCAGCAGGGCCACATTGATGGCAGAGATCATGCCGCCTTCCAGAGGGCTCTGCTCATAGGTGCGCCGCAGGCTGAAGCCCTGGTTCAGGCAGAAAATACCGGCCAGGATGCCCACCACAAAGCCCACCAGACCGACGATGGCATTCAGGTCGCCGCCAGCGATGCGCAGCACCATCCGCAGGGGGCAGCCCAAAAACATCAGCGCACCCACCATGACGAAAAAGCCCAGCACAAACCGGGTGACGGGAGAAGATCCTCCCTGAGCCTTGAATTCCTTGCCGGCCACCGACATAATCAAAGCGCCCAGCACCAGACCGATGATCTCCGGCCGGATATACTGCACGATGGCAGCCTGATGCATTCCCACACCGCCGGCGATATCACGGATAAAGCAGGCGATGCAGAATCCCATGTTCTTGGGATTGCCGTTGGCCACCAGCACCACCGAAATGGCGCCGATGATCAAACCGGTGAGGATCATCCATAGCGTCTTTTTGTTCTTCACGTTCTTCATTCCCCTTCTTTTCTCTTGGGAGCTTCCGCTCCATTGATTTCTCCGCCCATTTTATCCCATGGGTTCCAAAATGTATAATACTTATTTTTAATATTTCAAATGGTATTTATAGATTTTATCAATAAACATAGTCTTGGCCCCGGCTTTCATGTATAATAAGGGTACATCTGGTCGGGCCGTGTCCCTTTGGGACGAAACGGCCTTTTTATTGGAGGGTTTATCGTGGAGAAAATCTATTTCGACAACGGCAGCACCTCCTTCCCCAAAGCCCCAGGGGTGGGAGACGCGATCCGGGATATCATCGAGCATGGGGCCTACAACATCAACCGGGGCGGCTATGAAGGCGCCTACGAAGTGGCCGACATGGTGCTCACCACTCGGGAACAACTGTGCCGTCTGTTTCATTTTTCAGAGTCCCGCAATGTGGTCTTCACCCCCAGCATCACCTACTCCCTCAACTATGTGATCAAGGGCCTGCTCAAGCCGGGGGATCATGTGATCGTCAGCTCCATGGAGCACAACGGCATGATGCGCCCCCTGGTGCAGATGGCCCATCAGGGCGTGACCTTTGATGCCGCTCAGGCCGACCGGGACGGGGTGCTGGACCCCCAGAAGGTGGAGGACCTGATTCGCCCCAACACCCGGGCCGTGATGATGCTCCACGCCTCCAATCTGTGCGGCACCATGCTGCCCATCCAGCAGGTGGGTGAGATCTGCGCCCGCCATGGCCTGATCTTTGTGGTGGACACCGCCCAGACCGCCGGTGTCTTTCCCATCGACATGGAAAAAATGCACATCGACGCTTTGTGCTTCACCGGCCACAAGGGCCTGCGTGGTCCTCAGGGTGTAGGCGGCATGCTGCTGCGGGATGAGCTGTGCTCTCAGATGACCCCTCTCATCTCCGGCGGCACCGGCTCCCGCAGCGACAGCGAAGAAGTGCCCGACTTCATGCCCGACCGGTTTGAATCGGGCACCATGAATCTGCCGGGCATTGCCGGACTCCACCGGGCCCTCACCTATCTGGAGGAATACGGTATTGAAAACATCGCCCGGCAGGAGCTTGCCATCTGCCAACGGTTCATCGACGGCGCTCTCACTCTGCCCGACACCCGTGTGGTGGGCAAACTGAATACCCAGGACCGGGCGGCCATCGTCTCCCTTGATTTTCAGAAGATGGACAATGCGGAAGTCTCCTTCCTGCTGGACAACCAGTATGGCGTCATGACCCGCTGCGGCCTGCACTGTGCCCCCCGGGCCCACAAGAGCCTGGGCACCTTCCCCCAAGGCACCGTCCGCTTCTCCTTCAGCCATCACAACACCCCGGAGGAAGTGGACACCTGCATTGAGGGCCTGCGGAAAATCCTCACTCAGGGCTAAAGCAAACAAAAAGCGGGACCCACACGGGTCCCGCTCTAGCGTGTCGAAAAAGTGTCAAAAGCCACTTTTTCGAATTTTTGCAAGGGTCTGCGTGCAGCCATTTGGCCACACTTGCCCCTCTCGATCCGCAAAAATCCACGCACAGGTTGCGGCTTTTTGCGAATCAATAGGAGGTAGGACAAACAGTCTCTTTTCTCTATTGGGTCGTTCAGCAGCCCAAATGCTTTTTACTTCACCACGATGCTCTTGCCGTCAAAGGGCTTCACATACCCCACCAAACGAGCGTCGCCGGTGAACTCTTCCAGCTGACGCAGCAGCTCCGGCGCTTTGTGCTCCGGCAGGGAGATGAGCAGACCGCCGGCGGTCTGGGGATCGTAGAGCACATCGCTCAGCTCCAGAGACACCCCGCTCCCCATCTCCACATCGTCCTGGAGATAGCCCCGGTTGTTATAGGCCCCGCCGGGGATGATCCCCTCCTGGGCCAGCTCCAGGGCCTTCTTTTCCACCGGCACCCGGTGGGAATCGATGACCAGCGTCATGCCGCTGCCAGCCGCCATCTCATAGGCATGGCCCAGAAAGCCAAAACCAGTGATGTCGGTGCAGGCATGAGCTCCCACCCGGACCATGCAGTCCCGGGCGTTTTTGTTCAGGGTGGTCATCAGCTCCACCATGCGCTTATATTCCCCATCTGTCAGAAGATCGGCTTTGCCGCCGGTGGACAGAATGCCGGTACCCAGGCTCTTTGTGAGCACCAGGGCGTCGCCCACCTGGCATCCGGCGTTTGTCAGCACATCCTTGGGATGGATGAAACCGGTGACGCACAGGCCGTATTTGGGCTCTTCGTCTTCGATGGTATGGCCACCGGCAATGATGGCTCCGGCCTCCTGTACTTTGGCATAGCCACCCGCCAGAATCTCGCCCATAATACTCACCGGCAGACAGGAAGGGAAGCAGATGAGGTTCATGGCCGTAGCCGGAGTGGAGCCCATGGCGTATACATCGCTGAGGGAATTGGTGGCCGCGATCTGGCCGAATACATAGGGGTCGTCCACCATGGGGGGAAAGAAGTCCACTGTCTGCACAATGGCCAGATCCTCCCGCACCTTGTAAACGGCGGCATCGTCGCTGGAGTCAAACCCCACCAGCAGATTTTCGTCCTGGAATTTGGGCAATTTGGCCAGGACGTCATTGAGGACACCCGGTCCTATCTTGGATGCTCACCCACCGCTTTTGGTCAGCTCAGTGAGCCTGGGTTTTCCGTTCATCGCCATTACCGCCTTTCTCTTTTGTTTTTCACCGGCCGCGGGCCGATGTCATTGCATATCATATCGCAACAAACCGCTCTTGGCAAGGGATAACCTTGCGGGAAGCCACAATGAAAGGAAGCCTGATTATGCATTTCAAGCAACTGGAAGCCTTTGTGAATGTGATCAAATTCAAAAGCTTTTCCAAGGCGGCGGAGGAAATCTATCTTTCCCAACCCACCATCAGCGCCCACATCAGCGCATTGGAAAGCGAATTTGGCACAAAGCTCATCATCCGCTCCACCAAGGAAGTCTACCCTTCCAAGGCGGGAAAGATCTTCTATGAGTACGCCAGCGAAATGCTGCGGATGCGGGACAAAGCCATTCTGTCGGTCAAAAGCTGCGCCACCGATATCCGGGGCACACTGGAGATCGCCGCTTCCACCGTCCCCTCCCAGTATCTCCTCCCCGAGCTTCTGCCCCAGATGGCCAAGGACTATCCCAACCTGTTTTTTGAGCTGAAACAGTATGACAGCCGGGAAGTGGCCAACCACATCATCAACATGGACGCCGAAATCGGCATCGTGGGAACCCAGCTGGAAAAGAACAAATGCGTCTTTGAGCCCTTTGCCTCCGATCAGCTGGTGCTCATCACCCCCAACCTGGAAAAATACCGGGAACTGAAAGGGAATTTCCCTCTGTCCATGCTGAAAAAGGAGCCTTTCATCCTGCGGGAATACGGTTCCGGCACCCGGAAGGAAACCGAGGAATCCCTGAGCAATATGGGTGTGGACCCCAAATCCCTCCATCTCATCGCCCAGATGGACAGCACCGAAAGCATCAAACAGGCGGTCTCCAAGGGACTGGGCGTCTCCATCACCTCCCGCATCGCCGCAGAGGATTACGCCCGCTTCGGCCTGCTTCTGATTTTTGATCTGAAAAGCGAATTCCTCCAGCGGAAATTCTATTTCGTCTACCACAAGGACCGTCCCCTTTCCCCGGCGGCCGAAGCCTTTATGAAATTCGCCCGGGAATATTTTGAACAGCATCCGGAAAAAGCCTGATCCTCTTTCTCTGGGCGCATGGACTGCGCCAGGAGAGTTTCGCGGCACAGGAAAAGCGCGGCCTGACCCTTGGTTTGTCACAAGGTTGGCCGCGCTTTTATTTTTTTGCCCATTGGGCTTCCAGCAGTTTGCGGAAAGCCTGTTCAAACTGTGCATCCTGGGCCTTTTCCCTCTTTTTCGGCCCCCGGGTTCGTCCACCGCCCCGGCGGACCTTCTGCCCCACATGACGGGAAAAGAGCAGGCCCTGGATATTTTCCCCGGTGAACAAAAGTCCATCCTGACTTACGGCCTGGCATCCCTTTCCCAGGGCCAGAGCCGCCACCCCATAATCCTGGGTCACAACAATGTCCCCTTTTGCCATTTCGTTGGCCAGGCGCAGATCGGCGCTGTCCCGCCCTTTGTCCACCGTGATCACCCGGCTGTATCCGTCATCAATCCAGTGGCTGGTGTCGGTGACCATCACCAGCGGGATGTGCTTTTCCCGGCACAGCCTGACGATGATCTCCCGCACCGGGCAGGCATCGGCATCCACCAAAACCCTCAAGCATCCCCTCTCCTTTCTGAGAAAAAGCGGCAGCCGGTTGGCCGCCGCTTTGCTGTTTTGCTTGTTGTTTAGAAATCCTCGTCCTCTTCCAGATCCCAGTTCTGGAAATCCTCCACCATTTGAACGGCCTTGTCCAGGAAATCACCTTCGAAATCCTGAATCTTACCAGCGTCGCACAAAGCGGCCAGCTTGGGATTGATGGGCATCTGAGCCAGCAGGGGCAGACCTTCTTCTGCGGCGGCCTGAGCGGTTTTGCTCTCGCCGTAGATCATGATCTTCTTGCCGCAGTCAGGGCACTCCACATAGCTCATGTTCTCCACCACGCCGATGACGGGCACATCCATCAGCTGGGCCATTTTCATGGCCTTTTTCACAATCATGCTCACCAGTTCCTGGGGAGAGGTAACGATGATGATGCCGTCCACAGGCAGGGACTGGAACACCGTCAGGGGCACATCACCGGTTCCCGGAGGCATGTCCACGAACATAAAGTCCACATCCCCCCACACTACATCGGTCCAGAACTGCTTGACGGTGGTGGCGATCACCGGGCCGCGCCACACCACAGGATCGCTTTCATGCTCCAGCAGCAGATTGATGGACATCAGATCCACGCCGCTTTCGCTGTGGGCCGGCAGAATGCCCTGGCCATTGCCCCGGGCCTTTTCGTGAACGCCGAAGATCTGGGGAATGGAGGGGCCGGTGATGTCGGCATCCAGCACGGCGGCCTTGTAGCCCTTTCTCTGCATAGACACTGCCAGAAGAGAAGTGACCAGGCTCTTGCCTACGCCACCCTTACCGCTGACGACGCCAATGACTTTGTTGACACGGCTGCCCGGATTGGGTTTTTCCACCATATTCCGGGGAGAATTGCGTTCCCCGCAGTTTTGGCTGCAAGTTTCGCAGTTGTGTGTGCACCCTTCGCTCATGGAATGTGCGCCTCCTTATCAGATAAAGTATCGCATAAACTGCATTTTCCATTTGTTTGCCGCCGGAGTCTCCCGGCTCCCCTATTATAACCCCTCCTGGGAAAAGCCGCAAGTGGGGAAAAATCCCCGTGAATTTGGGAAAACCGGTTCTTTTTTCCCTCGCTATGTGCTACAATGGCACAGACAGAAACTTTGACCCATATCCCAAGGAGGACTGCTATGCTTTTGATCGAACTTCTCAAGGCGGTGCTTTTCGGCCTGGTGCAAGGCATCACCGAATGGCTCCCCATCAGCTCCACCGGCCATATGATCCTGCTGGACGAGCTGGTCCATCTCCGCTGTACCCCGGAATTCTGGAACACCTTCCTGGTGGTGATTCAGCTGGGTTCCATTCTGGCGGTGGTGGTGCTTTATTTCCATCAGCTCAACCCCTTCTCCCCCAAGAAGGACCGAAACCAGAAGATCGACACCATCTCCCTGTGGCTGCACATCGTTGTGGCCGCCGTGCCCGCCGGTGTGCTGGGCATCCTTTTTGATGAAGCAGTAGAGCGCATCAGCACCGCTGTGGTGGTGGCTCTGGCCCTTATCATTTACGGCATCGCCTTTCTGGTGCTGGAAAAAAACAAGCGCAAGCCCAAGGTAGATAACATCGACCACCTGAGCTATAAAACCGCCTTTCTCATCGGTGTATTCCAGTGCCTCTCCCTGGTGCCCGGCACCTCCCGTTCCGGCTCCACCATCCTGGGTGCATCCATCCTGGGCTGCTCCCGGAAAGTGGCTTCGGAATTTTCCTTCTTCCTGGCCATTCCGGTGATGCTGGGCGCCAGCTTCCTGCGGCTTTTGAAGGTGGGTTTTGCCTTTACCGGCGCTGAGTGGGCCGTGCTGCTCACCGGGGCCGCTGTGGCCTTCCTGGTCTCCCTTTTCGCCATCCGCTTCCTCCTGCACTATATCCGCCGCCACGATTTCACCGCCTTCGGCTGGTATCGCATCGTGCTGGGCCTTCTGGTGCTGGGCTATTTCTACATCCTCAAATAAACTCATGCACGGGGCCGGCGGCGAGCCGCCGCTCCCATTCTTCTCTTTGCTCCGACAGGTTTTCCATGCCCGGGCAAAGAATATTTGCTTGTGGGATCGCCAACCAGATACGCTTTTGACAGTCTAAGGGCCGGAGAAATTTTCTCCGGCCCTTTTCTCTTTTAAAGGGCTGTGGTATACTGCTTTCATCGACCATTTTACAAAAATACAGAAAGGAAGGCACTTTCCCATGAAAAGTCTCGGCTATTACAACGGCAAGATCGGCGCTCCGGAGGAGCTTACCGTCCCCTTCACCGATCGGGGGCTTTATTTCGGCGACGGCGTCTACGACGCCACCACCTCGGCCAACCACATCCCCTTTGCCATTGATGATCACATCGACCGGTTTTTCCGCAGCTTCCAGGCCGCCCGCATCCCCTTTGCCATGAGCAAACAGGAGCTGCGCCAGCTTTTGTGCGACCTGTGCGCCCAGGTGGAGGACGGCTGCTATCTCCTTTACTGGCACACCACCCGGGGCTCGGGAGAGCGCAGTCACGCCTTCCCTCCTGCGGGCACACCGGCCAATCTTCTGGTCTATCTCACCCCCTGTGAGATGACTCCGCCGGAAAAAGTACTCACACTGATGACCGCCCCGGATATCCGCCATCATATGCTCAATGTAAAAACTCTCAACCTGCTGCCCAATGTACTCACCGCCCAGCAGGCCGTGGAGCAGGGTGTGGACGAAGCCGTCTATCACCGGGGCGATTATGTGACCGAAGGCTTCCACAGCAACATCATGATGATCAAGGACGGGGCACTGTGCACTCCTCCCGCCGACAACCTGATCCTGCCGGGCATCACCCGCAAGCACCTGATGGAGCTGGCCCACAAGATGGACATTCCGGTGAAGGAAGCCCCCATCA